>Ga0210384_10000107_pt1 | contig 124198 bp, 119 predicted proteins | sample IncBWH2MmetaG_FD_160574 | JGI IMG/M metagenome (GOLD analysis project Ga0210384, IMG submission 160574) | Forest soil microbial communities from Barre Woods Harvard Forest LTER site, Petersham, Massachusetts, United States - Inc-BW-H-2-M | ecosystem: Environmental > Terrestrial > Soil >...
GGACCTTGGAGGTGAAAAGTACATCGATATTGTCATGCAACAGTCGGGCATTGCTCCCGCGGCGGCCGTTCTTGTGACTACCGTGCAGAGCATCCGCAGTCAAGGGGAAGGCGACCTGGAGCGCGGATTGCCGAATCTCGGACGACATATCGACAACCTCAGAGGGTTTGGCGTGCCAACCATGGCGGCGATCAACCGCTTCCCGAACGACACGGATGCGGATTTGAAGCGGCTGGCAGATTATTGCGGGGAACGAGGGACACAGACGGCGCTTTCTGATGCTTTTGCCAACGGCGGTCCTGGAGCAAGGGAACTCGCAGAGAGGGTGGTCGAGCTGATCGGGCAAAATCCTGCTCCGGTGGTGCGGCCCGTGTACAGTCTAGAGGAGCCGCTCGTTGAAAAGATTGGGAAGGTCGCGCGGACGATTTATGGAGCGGGTGACGTTAGCTTTAGCGATCAGGCCCAAGCCAAGCTGCAACAGTTCTCGGACTGGGGTTACGCGAAACTCCCGGTCTGCATCGCCAAGACTCAGTATTCCTTCACCGACGATCCCAAAGTCCTAGGCGCCCCCACGGGTTGGACTTTGCGTGTAACGGACGCGTCACTTTCGGCCGGCGCCGGGTTCATCGTGGTCATTTCCGGCAACATCATGCTCATGCCCGGCCTCCCAAAGCTCTCGCGCGCCGTCTCGATCGACGTAGACGACTCCGGCGAAATCATTGGAGTCTGAGAAAGGGTCTTGAGTCCAACCACTAAGTATTTCTACAAGTCTGGTCGCGCTGAAAGCACCTTTCATTCTATTTGTTGCATGCGTCTTTCTGCCGCCTTGACCTTACGCCGACCTTGTTTGGTCACTTCTGCGCGTATTGGATAACGGGAATGCGTTGCCCTGTTCTTTGGTCGAGGATGAGGTATTTTCCGGGTGAAGATTGAGCGATTTTTTCGATGCGAGCCTTGGCGGTTTCAATGGTCGCTACTGCTTCGCACCAAAGTACACCGCCCGACTCAATTCTGAAAATGTCAAGAGAAGGAGCCATCGCCATCCACCTCCCCTTTCTGGGATACCTCTTTCTACCATCCTAGCGTTACCCGGTCTGTCCTCTTTTGCACACTTCTGACCGAACACTGTTGCTACCGTATGGACACGATTTTGGTGCGCATTCCAAGGGGTCGGCCTCACTAAGAAAGTTGATGATGACGATACCTTTCGCGTCATCATCGCGCACAAACTCATGGTTCGGGCGGCGTCTTCTTCGGAAAATGGAAGGCGGAGGCTGCATTGACCTCGCGTCCCTTCCTTGTGCCTTTCGTATTGCTGGGAGTGTTTATCCTTGGCTGGTTTTCATGGAGGGAGATCTCCTCACGACGGCAGCTTCACGAAGCTCCCGTAGTGACCGTCAGCAAGCAGCCTATCGCCCTGGCGCGCCACACGTTTGACCCGGCCGCGCCGCCGGCCGACATGCCACCTCTGGCGCCGGGGGAAAGCGCAGAGTGCGATTCCAATTTCTTGTCCAGCGCCAGCGTGCGCGGGGAGACTCGAAAGATGGATGACACGCACGCAACCGTCAGCGTCACGGGGGTCAAGGTGACGCTGCAACTCAACATCAACATCTGGCTGCCGGCCGGGGCCGCCCAAAATATGATCGAACACGAGGAAGGCCATCGGCAAATCTCGGAATATTCCTACCAGACCGCCGACAAACTCGCCGAGCGAATCGCCGCCGGGTACATCGGCAAACAAGTCGAGATCACCGGAACGGATCTGGACGCCGAGTCCAGCAAGACGCTCCAACAATTGGCCAGCGATATCACCGAGGAATACAACAAGGAACTAAGTCCAGGGCCCACGCAACGGCTCTACGACGCCATCACCGACCACTCGCGGAATGGGGTCGTCGCCAAGGATGCCGTCGACCATGCCATCAAAAACACGGCGGTCGAGTCAGCCCAGCCGACGACAAATCCCGGAAATTAAGTACGCATCGCCTCCCGGGTGTCAGCTTCATGTAATTCGCAACCCGCCAATATACAATGTGCTTCGTCACCTTCGAAACGGAACTGGAGGAGAAACTCAGAATGCGAATCCTGCAGGCGAGCGTAATCCTGGTCATCGCTGTCTTAGTTGCCTTGACGGCGTTCTCGGCTTGTCCTCAATCGGCGGCAGGGCTCAAACTTGCGCCAGAAGTAAGGGAATATGTGAAGTTCGACGCGTCGATTCTATTGCTGTCTCATGTCCGCGTAATCGATGGCACCGGCAGTGCGCCTCGTTCTGATCAGACCGTAATTCTTCGCGATGGCAAGATCGTGACGATGGGCGACGCAGCTTCGACAGCAATACCCGCCGGGGGACAAGTTCTCGATCTTCACGGCTACACCGTGATTCCTGGCATTGTCGGCATGCACGACCATATGTTCTATCCCCAACCTGTAAATCTCGCGGGGCAACGAGTTAGAGGAGCGCTTCAGTTTGAGCAGCAATCGAGCTTCACTTTTCCGCGGCTCTACCTTGCCGCCGGGGTCACTAGCCTACGCACGACCGCGAGCGTCGAACCTTACGCCGATCTGAACCTCAAGCGGTGGATTGATGCAGGTAAGATTCCCGGGCCAAAGATTCACGCGACGGGTCCATATCTGGAGGGGCCAGGAAACTTTCGGTTGCCCGTCCACGAACTTTCTGGGCCAGAAGATGCGCGGAAAACCGTCGAGTTCTGGGCCGATCAAGGTGTCACATCCTTTAAGGCCTTCGTGCACGTCAGCAGAGGCGAGCTGCACGCAGTGATCGAATCCGCGCATAAGCGGGGCCTCAAAGTAACTGGGCATCTTTGTTCTATCACCTACCGCGAAGCCGCCGAGCTTGGCATCGACGATATCGAGCACGGATTTGTGCTGGCCTCCGAATTCAATCCGGAGAAGAAACCCGACGTTTGCCCGCCAACTACCGAGAGTTCGCGAACTGCCTTTTTGGCGTTAACTCCCGAGAGCGCGGAAGTTCGTGAACTATTCCAGACTCTAATAGAACATCATGTTGCCATTACTTCGACGCTTCCGGTCCTGGAGGCGTATTCTTCGGATCGTCCGCCTTTACAACAGCGTGTTTTGGACGTCATGGCTCCTCAGGCCCAAGCTGGGTATTTGTCGCAGCGCGTGTTGCAGCCGGGTTCGCGAAACCTGAAGAAAGAGATGGAACTGGAGTATGCGTTTGTCAAAAAGGGCGGCACCTTGCTCGCCGGACCTGACCCGACTGGCATCGGGGGCGTCGTGGCAGGATTCGGTGATCAACGCGAAGTGGAGCTACTGGTGGAGGCGGGCTTCACGCCAGTGGAAGCCATTCACATCGCGACTGAGAATGGCGCTCGATTTCTACAAGAGGAAGACCGGATTGGGACTCTCGCTCCCGGCAAACAGGCCGACTTAGTAGTCGTTCGTGGAGATCCTTCGGCCCACATATCCGATATCGAAGCCGTAGAGTTCGTTTTTAAGGATGGGATCGGCTACGAGTCGGCCAAGTTGATCGATTCTGTCCGCGGCCTAGTCGGGTTGCGTTAGGGTCGGCTCAAGGCGATTCAGCCTAGCGTGCATGCCGGCGGGCTCTAGTGGCGGGCATTGAAAATCGCATGTCTGGTTGCAAACGGACTGCACTTTCGAGCAAAAAAGAGGAGGCCGACTTCGCCCCCTCCCCGTTGGTGAAACAACGGCCACACTCAAACTGTCGCTGCCAAGGCGATTTTGTGGAACGTGGAGTATTCCGCTTCGAATTTTCTTCACCGCGGGAACACCCTCAATGAACCTGGCTACGATCTTCTCGATCTGTGGACAGAGTTCTCGCGTGTAGGCCTCGGCATACTCCTTGGCCTCCCACAGACTGATTCTGGCGGTTCCTAGAACGTGAACTTCGCGGCGATCTGCAATCCGCGCGGCCCGCCGCTGCCGAGGAACGGATAGCCGATGCCCACGTCGCCGGTTGAGGTCAGACGTAAGTTGCCGGCAGACTGGCCCGTCGGGAGGAAGCCGTTCTGCGCGGCATCGGCGATAAAGAGCGGCAGATACGGATTGGCAAAGTTCGGATGGTTGAGCAGGTTGTACGCCTCGAATCGCAGCTCTAGCTTCAACCGCTCGGTCAGCTGCGTGTTCTTGAAGATCGAGAAATCCAGTTGGCGGAAGTGCGGCCCGAGGAGCGAGTTTCGCCCCTCATTGCCGAAGTGCCGCGTACCGGGGACGCACGACGTGTCCTTGCCGGTGAATCCGCTTGCTAGCGGAGTGCAGGACGCCGCAAACGACGTCAAGCTGAGAAAATTGTTCGGATCGCTCTGGTTGTACTTCACCGGACCAACGACATCCGGCCGTCCAAAGAGCTCGCCGCTCCCGTCGAAGTCATCCGAGGTCTCGAAATTGTAGTTGAGCTGGAAGGGCTGCCCGGACTGTATCGTAACAATCCCGTTCAAGCCCCATCCGTCCGTTAGGCGCCGCCAATCCCCTTTGCGATCCGGGAACTGGTAGATAAAGTTCCAGGTGAAGCGGTTGCGCACGTCGAAATTGGAGTTGCCGCGGTTGGAAGCGATTGCCGCCCTGCTGTCGTTCGGCTGCGACGCGTTCGGTACGTAGTCCTCGCCGTCGCTAGAGTCGTCAATCGAATGCGACCACGTGTAGTTCACCGTGGAAGTCAGGCCGTGCCAATCGTTAATCCGGTAACTCGTCTGCAGCGCGTTGTAGTTCGAGTTCGCTGACGCTTCCTCATAGTTGATATAGAAAAACGCCGGGTTCAGTGCCCGTGGCACGTTGCCGTCGTTGATGCAGTTGCACAACAGATCCGCCGCGGTGATCTGCGCCTGCGAAGGCTGGTTGATGTCGCGGAAGCGCAACAGTTTGTGGCCGTTGGATCCCACGTACCCGATCTGAACCACCATCTTCCGGCCGACCTCCTGCTGGAAATTCAGGTTGAAATTCGCCATGTACGGCGTCCGGATGTGCTGATCCACGCCGAACGCATCGCCCATCGGCGACGCAACGCCGTAGACCGGGGTTCCCGAAGCGAACGGCCCGGGAAGCACATTCGCTGACGAAATCGGATTCGGTCCAAAGCCCGAATATGGTGATCCGGGATCGAACCCGCTGTTGAACGGAAAGTGCCCAATGAACATATCCTGAGAGTAGGCATCAAAGAAGATCCCGTAGCCCGCGCGCAGGACGGTCTTTCCTCTGCCTGTCACGTCCCACGCGGCGCTGACGCGCGGCGCCCAGTTTCGATAGTCCGGCTGGTACAGCCGCCCTTGTCCCACCAAAATGGTTGCGCCTGTCGTGGGATCGATGTTCGTGAAGTTGCCGTGCTTCTCCTGAATCAGTCCGTAGTAGTCGTAACGCAGCCCAAGATTCAGCACCACATTCTTCCGCCAGTGGTAGCTATCCTGGATGTACCCCGCGTGCGAGTTTTCAAACGTGTTCCGGTCCGTGTTTCCCTGTCGCTGCGAGCCTCCACCGGTCGGCAGACCGGACAGAAAATCGCTGAACGAATTGAAGCTTAGAGTGCCGCGGAAGCCTCGATTGAAAATTTGCGAAATCGACGTCCGACGGAATTCGTATCCGAATTTGATGTCGTGCTTGCCGGCCTTCCACGAAACGTTGTCGATGTAGTGCCAGTTGGTGTCCACGCGGTCGCGCGGATCGCCCTTGTCCGCGCCAATGGACGCGAGACCGGAAACACTGATGAATGGCAAACCGAAATTGAATTTGCCTGGATTGGTATCCAATCCGATCGAGGCCGGATCGAAGCTGCGGTCCTGCGGAAAAAACCCTTCCGCAAAGCGGTTCCAGCCCAGCCGCGCCTCATTGATGATCGCCGGCGAAATGGTGGACACATAGGACAGTGAAATCAGCTGCACGCGTGTCGGCGTCGCCGTGTCAAACCCCGGCACCAATCCGCCGCCCACCAGCGCCAGCGGAAAAGCCTGGTCGCTGTCCCCGATGTAATACCTGCCCGTCAGCAAGTTGTTGTTGTTGAAGCTGTGGTCGATCTTGACGATCGCGCTGTCCACGCGATTGGAAAACGGTGTCGCCAGCGAAACGTTCGCCCCGTTGGTCGTGGTCCCCGCAAGGCACGATCCCGGCAAGTTCGGCTTCGGCCAAGGATTCTTCGCCAGCAAATTCGCGATGACCGGATTGATTCCTGTCGCCGGCGTATTCGTAGTGATATCCGCCGCCGTCGGCACGCACGCCGTGCTGGCTTCCGCGCCCTTCTCGCGCAACCCCTCATAATCCACAAAGAAAAACGTCTTGTCCTTCACGATGGGGCCGCCGAGCGCCCCGCCATATTGATTGTTGTGAAATGGATTCTGCGGCGTGCCGACCTGGTTGAAGAAATTCCGCGCGTCCAAAGCATTGTTCCTGAAAAATTCAAAGCCCGATCCGTGCAAGCTATTGGTGCCGCTCTTGGTCACCACGTTGATGACCCCGCCCGCGCTGCGGCCATACTCGGCCTCAAAGTTCGAGGCCACCCGCAGCTCCGCGATGGCTTCGATCGGCAGAATCGTCGCCGGCGTGCCGAACACTCCGGCTTCGTTAATCGCCGGATCGTTGCGGTAGCCGTCATTCATGTCCGTGCCATCGAGCAGGAAATTGTTGGCCCGGCCCCGCGCCCCATTCACCGAGAAAATTCCGAACGAGCCCGGCGAATCCGTAATCTGGTCCGGCGAACCAGTCACCCCCGGCACCAAAAAGATCAGCTTCTGGTAGTCGCGACCATTCACCGGCAGACTGGTCACCACTTTCGACTCGATGATGCCACCCAGGGTGTTCTCCGTGGACTCCACCTGTGGAAGCGTGTCCCCAGTCACTTCGATCTTCTGCGATATTTCGCCGGCCTGCAGCGTCACGTCCGCGCGCCGCTCGCTGGAAACCTCCACGCGAATCCCAGTGACCACGCCGCTTTTGAAGCCGGCCGTCTCCACGGTCACGCTGTAGTTCCCGATCGGCAGCTCCGGCGCCGAGTAACTCCCATCGGCACTGGTGGTCACGGTGCGCACCAGCCCCGTATCCATGTTCTTGATCGTCACGGTCGCCCCGACGACCGCCGCCCCGGACGTATCCGTCACCGTCCCCAAAATCGTCCCGCGAAACGTTTGCGCCCCAGCCGTAACTCCCAACGCCAGCAGCACTAGCGCCGCCACACACAAAATCATCACCCCGCGCAAGCTGCGGATGGACATAACGCTCTCCTTGGCCGCATTACGGCGGTCACACCCCATACCATTCGATTTCATTCGATACCCCCAGAACTTGTTCCCAGGCGTCTCCCCCGAGAAACGCCGAGCGTCACCATTCGATATGCCATTTACACTAACCGCGCCCGCGCATATGCGTCAAGCAAACCGGCGGCAAGTTTCACGTCTAGCTCATCAGTTCTGCGCCAGCGGCATCGAGCTCGTTGCTGACTCCTTTTCTACCGGCGGAGACGCGAATGCGCTACATTGGAAGGTCGCTCCACCGCCCGGCAGCCCTTCTGTGCGCCCGGCCCAACACAACATGTCTGAAAAACTGCCATCGCTCGTGATTGTCGGACGGCCCAATGTGGGCAAGTCCACGCTCTTCAACCGCCTGACCGGCACGCGGCGCTCCATCGTCACTAACGAGCCGGGCATCACCCGGGACCGCATCTATGGCACCGCGGAGTGGCGTGGGCGCTCCATCGAGGTGGTGGACACCGGCGGCATCGTCCCGGACGACAAGGCGCTCATACCGCAGGAGATCCTGCGCCAGGCGCATGTGGCCATCGACAAGGCGGCGCTGCTCGTCCTCGTGGTGGACAGCCAGGCCGGCATCACGCCGCTCGATCAGGAGCTGGCGCGACTGCTGCGCACCACCGGCAAGCCCTTCGTGGTGGCCGCCAACAAGGTCGATGCCGTTTCGCAGGAAGCCAACGCGGCGGCGTTTCATGAAATGGGCGTCCCGGTTTTCCCCATTGCCGCCGAACACGGCACCGGCGTCGACGACCTGCTCGACGCGGCGCTGGCGGAAACGCAAGCCGCCGAGACCGGCGAGGAAGCGCCGGTATCCGACGCCGTCGAGGTGGCCATCATTGGACGACCCAACGTCGGCAAATCCACGCTGCTGAATCGCATGGTCGGCGAAGAGCGTTCCATCGTGTCCCCCGTTCCCGGAACCACTATGGACACCGTGGACACCGAAGTGACCCGCGAGGGCCGTCTCTACCGCTTCGTGGACACTGCCGGCATCCGCCGCAAGGGCAAAACAAATCTTGTCGCCGAGAAGCTCAGCGTGGTGATGGCTCGCCGCGGATTGGAGCGCGCCGATGTGGCGCTGCTCATCGTTGACGCCGAGCAAGGCGTCACCCAGGGCGATGCGCAGATCGCCAGCTACGCCGAAGAATCCGGCCGCTCCGTGATCATTGTGATGAATAAATGGGACCTGGCGGCCGAGGCCGCGCGCAAAGCCGCCGAGCGCGATGCCGCCACAACCAAAGGCAAAGCCAAGCGCACCGCGCGCGACGCCCGTCAGACTGCCAGCACGGCCCGCAACTCAGCCGCCCCGTCCCTGAGCGAAATGGACAAAGGCCGCCTGCTCTTCGACTACGAGAAAATGGTCCGCGGGAAACTGAAGTTCCTCAGCTACGCACCGATCATCTTTCTTTCCGCCAAAACCGGCGACCGCGCCAACAAGCTCTACCCGCTGATCGACATGGTCGCCGCCGCCCGCAAACGCCGCATCCCCACGCCGGAGCTCAATCGCTGGCTGAAGGAAGAGGTCGATTTGCAGCGCGGCACCACGCCGAAAGCGCGCCCGGTGCGCATCTACTACATCACCCAGGCCAAGACCGCGCCGCCCACGTTCCTGATCTTCACCAACCAGAAGGAGCCGCTGCACTTCAGCTACGAGCGCTTCCTGGAAAACCAGCTGCGTGCCAAGTTCGCTTTCGTCGGCGCCCCAGTGCGTTTCGTCCAGCGCCTGCGCAAGCGCGGCGAAAAATCCACAGGGGACCAGTAGATGCAACGCTACACGTGGATTGACACCGCCAGGATTTGGCCTAGGATTGAGGTACCCCTGCCAGAGAGATGCTATGTCTAGTCACGGAACCGCCGCACAGACCGCACCCGCGATCGACCAGGACGAAAAACTCTACCGCATCGGCGACGTCAGCCGTTTGGCGGACCTGAAGCCCTTCGTCCTGCGCTACTGGGAAACTGAATTCCCTATGCTGGAGCCGGTGAAAAGCCCCAGCGGTCATCGCATGTACCGCCAGGAAGACGTGGACATGGTCTTCAAGATCAAGCGCCTGCTCTACGACGAAGGTTTCACGATCGCGGGCGCGCGGCGCCACCTACGAGAGCAGAGCGGCGCAATCGGGAGCGAAGCGGTGCCCGCAATGACCCACACGGACAACGTCGCCGAACTCCTGAGCCGCAAGATGCTGTTGGACATGCGCGACACCCTCCGCGCTTTCTTGACGCTTCTCGAACGCCGGTGATAGCCTTGGATTGCGGTCAAGACGCAATTTAGCGCGTCCTGACAAGCCGGAAAGCCGCTGGCCACGAGCGGCGCTTCGTGACGGTTGCAGTTTCGTGATGGTTGTTTCGCAGTGGTTGTTTGGCAGTTGTTCAACCCCGGTCGGGACGTAGCGCAGCCTGGTAGCGCGCACGCTTGGGGTGCGTGAGGTCGCTGGTTCAAATCCAGTCGTCCCGACCATTTTCTCCGCCGCCGAATGCTCGGCATTTTTTCTTGGCCGGAACGCCTGGCATTTTTCCGGCGACCTGAGCAGTTGGATTTTTCTTCTGGAAACGCAGACTACACGCCGCATTCCCTGCCGCTGAAGACTCGCGTACTCTGGTGGTCCTGAAGTGAATGGAAAGGTTTTTGTCGTATGCCGCATATTCTTTTGACGAACGATGATGGATACCAAGCGCCGGGTTTGCGGTCGCTGGCGGCGGCGCTGGAGGGCTTCGCTACGGTGAGCATCGTGGCGCCCAGCCAGGAGCAGAGCGGCACGGCGCAATCGCTGACGCTGCGCCGCCCGATCGTGTGCCAGAAAATTGCGGAACGCGAATGGGCGGTGGACGGCACGCCCGCGGATTGCGTGATTGTAGCGCTGCACAAATTGCTGACGGAAAAACCGGACATGGTGATTTCCGGCATCAACCATGGCGCGAACCTCGGCGAGAATGTCTATTATTCGGGCACCGTGGGCGCGGCGCGGGAGGCGGCGCTGCACCATATTCCGGCGGTGGCGATGTCGTTGTGTTCGAAAGGCGCAACGGTGAAGTTCGAAGCGGCGGCGCGGGTGGCGCGGTCGGCGGCCGAAATGATTTTGAAAGAGGGCTTGCCGGACCAAGTGTTGCTGAACGTGAATGTGCCGGAACCGTGGTCGGGCGGAGTGAAGTTCACGCGGCAATCACAGAAAATTACCCGGAATCAGCTGAGCGAGGGCAAAGATCCGCGGGGCCGAAGCTATTTTTGGCTGTTCGAGCAGAAGATCGATAAGGACGTTGCCCCAGATACGGACTATGCGGCGATTTTTTCCGGTGCGGTTTCGATCACGCCACTGCATTTGGACCCGACGCATACGGAGTCGCTGAATCATTTGTCACATTGGGCTGGGCCGATTGAGGGGGCATTTCGGGCAGTGAGTTAAGGTGTGCCTATTTGTGGCGAATGTCCGCCGGCGCTCTGGTGCGGTCCAAGGGAAATAATTGCAGTTGCCATTTGACTGGGACCGAAGTTGGCACGTAGCAGGTGGTTTTGTCGCAAGCCTGATACTCCAGGCTTCCGTTGATGGCGACCGTGGTTCCATCCTTGGAGATCGCACCGCCTAACCCCGCGGAGCTGACTTTTACGTCTTGGCTAATTCGGAACGCGCCTTCGAACACCGGCACACTCTCTTTAATGGCAGGCAAGTAGAGGATCTTAGACGCCGGATAAACCAGCGGCTTGGACTCCAGTTCGGGAATCGGCTCAATCACCAGCTTGATGGGTCTGTATCCCTGCGTGCCGGGCGCATACACATGCACATCCGGAGGCAGGCGCACTTCGACGACCAGCGTGACCCGCGTGCCGGGAACGCCGGTGCGATCGGATTGCTCGACGTCCAGTTGCAGGTGCGGAGCGTCCAGCGTTGCCGTGACTTCTTGCCCGAGTTCTGGGAAAAGCTTCGCAATGATGCTGTTGCCGGTAAGCCGCTCGCGGTATTTGGGCTCGAAAAATTTCTCTCGAATAATGCCGTTGGCATCGATGAAGAAATATCCCGGCCGCGCATAGCCCTTCTGCATCCCGGTGGCTTCCGGATTAAATACGCCATAGGCCTGGATGATCTTGGACTCGGGGTCCGCGAGCAGCGGGAACTCGATCTTGTGCCGGTCGGCGAAAAATTTCAGTATTTCTTCGGAGTCATAGCTGATCGCGGCCAGCTTGACGCCTTGCTTTTCAAATCGCGGTAGCGCGCTCTGCAGCTGGACCAGCTGCCCTTTGCAGAAGGGTCACCAGTCCGCGGAACGGAAAAAAAGAAGAACGGTGCCGTTGGCTCCTTTGAGGGAATCAAGAGTTTGCACCCGGCCAAACTCGTCGTGCAGCGAGAAAGCGGGCGCTTTCTGACCGACCGCGAGTCCAATGGACATCAACTCGACGGAAGCCACGTGAATCGTAGGAAGATCCAGCGTGCCGCGGACGGTTACGCTATCTCCCAGATGAGCGGTGACAGATTCCTGCGGCTCCAGTTCGTACATGACCCGGTCGGTGTCGTCCAGGAGCGCCACCTTGGCCCCCGGCACGCTCTTATAGCAGTCGGGAACTTCGCCAAAGGCCTCATCTGCGTTGCAAGCACTGGAGACCAGAGTGCCGGACCACGCACCGGGTTTTGCGGACCCGCTCTGCGCCGCGGCAAGGGCTCCGGTGGAAGCAAGCACTGCCACACCAAGTATCAGGCTTCTCATAATGAAATCGACTCGGACGGAACGCATCTACACCGGACCTTCCTGCGCTATCGATTCTGCCGACGATGCAGCCGGACTATAAACGAGACCCAAGCGCGAAGTCCAGCAGCCGAGCAAACATAAGACGATGGACAGGTCGATTAGGTTTCCTGCCGAATCGTAGCTCCCCAATCGCTGGGACTCACGTCGCGCGCGTGGCAGGAAAAAAGCCAATGGTGGCCTTCCAGATCGACGACGCCGTACTGGCGTTCGCCATATTCGGTTTCGTGGAGCTCCTCGACAATCTTGGCCCCCGCGGCCTTTGCTCTCTGGAAATGCGCGTCCACATCCTCCACGAACAGGGTTAGGCTCTGCGTTCCGTAGCCGAGTTGCGCCGGGCTGGCGCAATCTTCTCGCGCCCTCCGTAGCATGATCCACGCGTTGCCGAGATGCATCTGCGCGCCGCTGACCGGCCCGGCAGGATCACCGTAGCGATAGTGTTCGGAGAAGCATCGAGTGAGCCAGGCAATGGCTTCGGCGACGTCCTGAACCACAACATGAGGCAGCACGGTGTCCGGCGGCACAGAGCGATTCTTGATCATGGGTCATGCACCTCCAAGGGCACGGCTTTAGCTGCGTGAAAGTGTAGGGGCGGGCTTTAGCGCGTCCCTCCCTGCTTTTCTCCGCATCCCGTTTAACCGAGCCGTAAGTGCTTGCGTATCAATCCGGCTTTAGTTCACCCTGAGGAACGAAGGGCCCCAGAGGGCCGACTTCTCGAGTTGCCTCACAGACTTTCTTAGCCTCTGAAGAAAGTCCTTCCGGCGTTTCCGCAAGCTGCTACGCGGCCAGCGGACGCCCAATCTCCCAGTGATGCCCGAAAGGATCGGCCACGCGGCCGACGCGCCAGCCGTGTCCTTCGCTGACGGGCCAAACGGCGGAGGCACCGGCCTGCAGCGCCCGCGCGAACACCGCATCCGGATCGGCGACCGTCAAGATCATGCGAACAGAAGTTCCACCAACAGTTTGGGGACTGAAATTGCCGTGCTCTGGAGATTCGTCGCTGAGCCAAAACTCCGCGCCAGCCACGGAAAGCCTGGCCACCACGCCGCCTTCGGGTCCGTCCAAGCGATAGACCTCCGTCGCCGCGAACGCGGATTTGTAGAAGTCGACAGCCCGGGCGCTATCGCGAACCGACAGCCAAGGTGCAATCGAGCACCGGAACGAAACCGCCGCCGGTGGATTGGAAACCATGTTGCTCCTCCTTAGTGACCAGGCTCAGTGAACGTGCGTGGCCGCATGCACCACAAAGTGCACCGCGAGTACGATCGCAGACAGCAGAATGCCCGTGGCCACGGACCTTCTCTTGCGCCACAGTGCCACTACCGCCACGACAAAAATAATTTCCGGTATCACGATCATGGCTACCCACCAGGGCATCGATCCCAAGTCCCATGCGGGAAAGGCATAAAACAACTGGCGCACGAGAACCAAGGCCAAAGACGTCACGGCCAGTACAAGGACGATTCCCGCTGTCACGCCTCTTGTAACGGAATGCCGGAAAATGGCGGCTGCGCCACCCAGAGCCCAAAACAAGGCGGCCCAATCGCCCTCAATGAAATCGAGTTCTCGCAGGATGGCGTTGGCCCAGTCTTGGGTGGCGGATGAGGAGTGTCGAGCAGCGGCACGCAAGAGTCTCGAAGCCAGCCTGCGAATTGCGGACATCAGCTTTTCGCTCCGCTCAATGCCGCACGGGCCAAGCGGCGAGTGGAACGTCCGGGACAGTGCTCCCGCGCGAAGCGCATCCCATCCGGCGTAAGCCGGTACAGGTGCCGAGGCGGTTTCCCCATCTCGGCTGTTTCCCACGAAGTTTCCAGCAGCTTGCGTTCCGCCAAGCGAATGAGAATCGGATACAACGTGCCGGACTTCAGCCCCGTATTGCGGCTGATGTCGTATCCGTATTGCCAGTCCTTGGGGCTCTGGAGAAAAGCGTCCAGAACCTGGAGCGTCTGCGGCGACAAGCGGAGTTTCACCGCCGCAAGTCTACATATGTAGATATAGTCTGTCAACCGTTCGCTTCGAACCTGTTTGCGTAGGGGCGCAGCATCGCTGTCGCGTGCCACGACATGCATCGCTGCGCCCCATCTCGGCAAATCACCCGTGCTTGGTTCTCGTGGGTTAGTTCGGCTTAGCGGTGGACACCGCGACTTGTGGAATGTTGGCGCTGCGCATGGCTTCGTTGAGCGCTGGAATGTCTTTGGAAACGGCTTCGCGCCATTTTCCGAGCTGGGCTTCGAGTTGTTGATCGAGTTGGGTGAAGACGGCGGCTTCGGATTCCGTGGGGGCGGCGTCGGCGCTGTCTACCGCGTTGTTCACGTAGCCCAGCTTGCTGTTTAGTCTTACCGGGTAGTTGAGCTCGTCTTCGGTGGCTTTGGAGTTTACCTGGATCAGCTCTTCTTCAATGGCCGAGATTTTTTTGCGCAGGTCGGCCGCGGCGGTGGCGACCGGCTTGCTTTCCGCGGCGGAGCCGAGGCGCTTTTCGAGCGCCTCGAGCTGGCTTCGCAAATCCCGGATGGCCAGGACGGCTTTGTTCATTTCATCCTGGCGGTCGCGCAGCTTCAGCATCAGGTCGAACTGCTTGCGCAAATCCTCGGCGGACGTTTTTACCCGCGGGTCCATCTTCACTTCGAATGGGGCGGTGAAGGTTTTTCCGCCGAGCGTGAGGCGCGCTTGATACGAGCCGGGCAGCACAACAGGACCCAAGGGCTCGCCGGAGTCATAAATCACGGCGGGAATTTTCGTGGGCGGCTCGCAACGCAGGTTCCAGGCGAAAACGTTCAGGCCGGCCTTGGCGGGAATGTGCTCGGCTTCCTCGTCCCGTTCCCATTCTTCTCCCGGTTTTTGTTCTTTCTTCTCCTCGCTGGTATAGGAACGGACGGTTTTCCCCTGGGCATCGAGGAATTCCAGTCTCGCGGGATCCTTCGGATCGTCTTTCAAGTAGTAGTAGATCACCGCGCCGTCCGCCGGATTGTCGCCAATGGGATAGCGGCGGCGGCCAACGTGTCCCATACGGGTGCGCGTAGCCGTTGCGGGCGTGAACAGATGCGCTGGCTCGGCGGCGATCGACGCGTTGCCCTGGCGCAGGGGGCTGAGATCATCGAGGGACCAAAAGGCGCGGCCGTGGGTGGCCACCACCAGGTCGCCATTGTGGACGATCAAATCGTGGACTGGCGTCGTCGGCAGATTGAGTTGCAGGGTCTGCCAGTGCGAGCCATCGTCGAAGGAGACCCAGATCCCGGTTTCGGTGCCGGCATAGAGCAGGCCTTTGCGCGCGGGGTCTTCGCGCACGGCGTGGACGTAGGAATTATCGGGGAGGCCGTTGATGATTTTTGCCCACGTTTTGCCGAAATCGTTGGTCTTGAAGATGTACGGCTTGAAGTTGTCGAGCTTGTGGGCGTCCACGGCGACATAGGCGGTGCCGGCGTCGAAGGGGGAGGCTTCAATCAGGCTGACCATGGACCATTCCGGAATTTCCTTGGGGCTCACGTTGGTCCAGGTCTTGCCCGAGTCGCGGGTCAGTTGCACGAACCCATCATCGGTGCCGGCCCAGAGGACGCCTTCCTGTTTGGGAGATTCCGCGAGGCTGAAGATCACATCGTAGTATTCGACGGAGGCTTGATCCTTGGTGATCGGACCTCCGGAATCTTGCTGCTTGGACACGTCGTTCCGCGTGAGGTCCGGGCTGATGGTCGTCCACGAGCGGCCGCCGTCGCTGGAACGAAAAACGAACTGCGCGGTGTGGTACAGGACGTCGGGGTTGTGCGAAGAAATTACGATCGGCATGGTCCATGTGAAACGGTATTTCACCGTGGAGGCGGAATGCCCGTCCGCGTCTTCTGGCCATTCCTGGACGCTTTGCACCTGATTGGTGCTGCGATCGAACCGGGTAAGGATAGGGCCTTCGTCGCCGCCGTAGACGATGTTCGAGTCCCGGGGATCGACTGCGATGTAGCCGCTCTCCCCGCCGCCGACCGCATCCCAGTCGGGGCGGTCGATGAAGCCGCGGTCGCTGCGGGTTTTGATGCCCACGCTGGTGTTGTCTTGCTGCGAGCCGTAGACACGGTACTGAAAATCGTTGTCGGCGGTGACGTGATAGAACTGCGCGGTCGGCTGGTTCATCAGCGTGGACCAGTTTTTTCCGCCGTCGACGGAGATGGTGGCCCCGCCGTCGTTGCCATTGATCATACGACTGGGATTTTCGGGATCGATCCACAGGCCGTGATGATCGCCGTGCGGCGCGTTGATGCGCTCAAAGGATTTGCCGGCGTCGCTGGATCGGAACAGGCCGGTGTTGGCGATGTACACGCCGTTGGCGTTTTTCGGATCGGCCCACACGTGCGTGAAATACCAGGCGCGCTGGCGGAAGCGGCGGTCGTCGTTGGCGAGCTTCCAGGTCGCGCCGCCGTCTTCGCTGCGGAACAGACCGCCGTTCTTGGCTTCGATCAGCGCGTAGACGACGTCGGAGTCCGCGGCGGAAACCGCCACGCCGATGCGGCCCAAAGTGCCTTCGGGGAGGCCGTTGCCTTCCAGGCGCTTCCAGGTGGTGCCGTCGTCGCTGGAACGGTAGAGGCCGTCCTTTTCGCCGCCGCTGTTGAGCGTCCAGGGAGTGCGGTAGCCTTCCCACATGGCGGCGAACAAGATGTGCGGATTGTTGGGGTCGAAAACCACGTCGATGGCGCCGGTGTGGTCGTCGAGATACAGAACTTTTTCCCAGGTTTTGCCGCCGTCGCGAGTGCGGAAGACGCCGCGCTCGGCGTTTTTGCCATAAGCGTGGCCCAGAGCAGCGACGAAGGCCACGTCAGGATTCGCGGGGTGGACGATAATGGCGCCGATGTGGCGGGTGTCTTTCAGGCCGACATTGCTCCAGGTTTTTCCAGCGTCAGTGGATTTGTAGACGCCGTCTCCGAAGGAAATGTTTCCGCGGATGCAAGCTTCGCCGGTGCCGACGTAAATCACGTTGGGATCGGAATCGGAGACGGCGATGCTGCCGATCGAAGATGTGGTTTGCTTGTCGAAGATCGGATCCCAGGAGTTGCCACCGTCGGTAGTTTTCCACACGCCGCCCGCGACCGCGCCGAAATAATAAGTGTTGGGCTGGCTGGCGACACCGGTAACGGCGAGTACGCGGCCGCCGCGGAACGGTCCGATGAGGCGATACTGCATGCCGGCGTAAGTTTTTGGATCGACGGGAGGCCGATCGGTTTGCTGGGCGCAGGCAGGAAGAATGGTAGCGAGGAAGATGGCAACACTTGCGGGGAGAAGAAGCCAGCGAACTTTCACACACGCCTCCGGACGAAGAATAGAGCGATGCATGGTATCACGGGGGAAGGAGCCAATTTTAACACAGAGTTCCCAGAGCTAGGCGCACAGAGAGCACAGAGAAGAAAAGAAAACTTAACGCAGAGACACAGAGGACGCAGAGAAAAAAGAGAAGAAAGAAGAAGACTCGCGCACGAAACGACCTTCCTTCTTCCTTCTTCCTTCTTCCTTCTTGTTTCTTGTTTCTTGTTTCTTGTTTCTAGTTTCTAGTTTCTAGTTTCTTCTTCTTTCTCTCTTCTCTGCGTCCTCTGTGTTCTGCGTTAAGCTCTCTTTCCTTCTGGAATCGGAGTGGATGCGATAGGATGCGGCGGCGATGGCAACAGCGAATCGATTCGACGTGGCGGTGATTGGGGCAGGTGTTTTTGGGGCGTGGACGGCGTGGCATCTGGCGCGACGGGGCAAGCGCGTGATTTTGACCGACGCCTATGGCGGAGGGAATTCGCGCGCCAGCTCCGGCGGCGAATCGCGGATCATTCGCATGGGGTACGGAACGGACGAAGTTTACACGCGGTGGGCCGCGCGCTCGCTGGTGCAATGGGAGGAATTTTTCGCGAAGGTTCAGAATCCGCTGTTCCTGCGAACCGGAGTGCTGTGGCTTGCCGGGAAAGATGCCTCGCGGCTGCGGGAAACTATAGCGACGCTGAGGCGCTGCGACGTGGCTTTCGAGCAGCTGGATCGCGCGGCGTTGGGAAAGCGGTATCCGCAATTGAACCTGGAAGACGTGTCGGTGGGAATCGTAGAAGTGAACAGCGGCTTGCTTCTGGCGCGGCGGGCGGTGTCCGCGGTCATACGCGACGCTGTGCGCCAGGGCGTGGAGTACGTGCAGGCGCAGGTGGCGACGCCGCGTGGCGTGGGGCGCATCGAGTCGGTGGTTACCAGCACGGGCCAGCACATCTCCGCGCAAGAGTTTGTTTTTGCTTGCGGCGCTTGGCTGGGGAAGATTTTTCCCGACGTTCTTGGCGCTCGCATTTTTCTTACGCGGCAGGAGGTTTTCTTCTTCGGCGTGCCCGCGGGCGATACGCGCTTTGGCCCGGCCGAGCTGCCGACATGGCTGTTCCAGGAGGACGAATACTATGGAATGCCGGACGTGGAAGAACGCGGATTGAAGGTGGCGCTGGACCGGCACGGCGCGAAGGTCGATCCGGATACGCAGTCACGAATCGTTTCGGCGGAAGCGGCGGAGGCGGCTCGAAAATATGTGGCGTGGCGCTTCCCGGCGCTGCGCGACGCGCCCATCGTGGAGACGCGAGTCTGCCAGTATGAAAATACTTCGAGCGGAGATTTTCTGATCGACCGCCATCCGGAGATGGAGAATGTATGGTTCGCGGGCGGAGGTTCAGGACACGGATTCAAGCACGGTCCAGCGTTGGGCGAATATGTGACCTGCCAGATTTTGGATGGGACCGCGGCGGAACCACGGTTTCTGCTGGAGAGCAAAGACACCGTGCAGCGGCGCGCGGTACACTAGGAGCGGTTTCGCCAGCAGCCACGTCCAAAAGCAGAGCGTAACTTCAGGGGCTAAAGCCCAAGTAATCCGGCGGTTGATGTCGCGGCTCAAGCCGTGACCCACAAACATTGCGGAGCAAACATTACGGAGGAGCCATGGCGTTGAAAATGGAGCGAGCGGCGCGGGGTTTGGTTTGGGTGGCAATGGCGGCCGCAATGTCGTTGCTGTGCGACGCGCCAGTGAATGCTGGACCCGGACCTGCTGCGGCAGCCAGCGAGTTCAAGGTCGCGGTGGAGTATTACAAGCTCCCCAATGGGTTGCGCGTGGTGCTTTCGCCGGATCATACGGCGCCGACGATTTGCGTGGGGGTGTACTACCACATCGGGTTCCGGATCGAGCCGAAGGACCGCACCGGATTCGCGCACTTATTCGAGCACATGATGTTCCAGGGGTCGCAGAACCTGGGCAAGATGGAGTTTGTCAAGCTGGTGCAGCAGAACGGCGGAATCCTGAACGGATCGACACGCTTCGATTTCACCAATTATTTCGAGGTGCTGCCGGCCAACAAGCTGGAGACGGCGCTGTGGGCTGAGGCGGACCGCATGGGCGGGCTGGCCGTCAATCAAGATAATTTGACGAACCAGCAGGGTGTGGTGGGCAGCGAAGTGAAACAGAACGTTTTGAACCGGCCGTTGGGCGGGTTTCCCTGGCTGGATATGCCGCAGTATGCGAACACCAACTGGTACAACGCACACAATTTCTACGGGGAGCTGAAGGATATCGAGGCGGCGACGCTGCCGGACGTGGATTCGTTCCACAAGACGTACTACGCGCCGAACAATGCGGCGCTGGCTATCGCGGGGGATTTCGATCCGGCGGAGGCCAAGCGGTTTGTCGAGAAATACTTTGGGCCGTTGAAGGCGTCGCAGCTTCCGGCGCAGCCGGACCTGGCGGAGCCACGGCAGGAGAAAGAAAAGCACGAGACGAAGAGTGATGCCCTGACCAAACGTCCGGCGGTGGCGTTCGCGTATCACGTGCCGGACCGGAATACCCCGGAATACTACGCGATGATTCTGCTGGATGAAATACTGATCGAAGGCGACGACAGTTTGCTGCATCAGGAATTAGTGCAGAAGCGCGGGTTCACCGGGAATGTGGAGGGCGGGATAAATTTGCTGGGGAACCCGTACAACTACCAGGGACCGATGCTGTTCATCGCAGACCTGATTTACGATCCGGCGACCAAGCCGGATGCGGTTATGCAGGCGGTGGACGGAGTGATCGAGCCGCTGCGCAGCAAGCCTGTGGATCAGAAGGCGCTGGACCGGGCGCTGGTCAAGGCGCGGTCGGATTTATACGATACGTTCGGGCAGCAGGGGGGATTCGGGCTGGTGGACATCCTGGCGAGCTTCGCGCTGTTTGACGACAATCCGGCGCGGGTGAATACGCTGGTGTCGCAGCTGGAGAAAGTGACTCCGGAATTGCTGCAGAAGACGGCGCAGGAATATTTGCGGCCGACGAACCGGACGGTATTGGTGATCGAACCGAAAACGCAGGCAGCCGCCGCGCCCAGTGCGCCGGCCCAGAACCAGTAGGCAAGGAGCAATGGAGATGAATCGTATGCGCGTGCAAAAGTTTCTGCTGGTTCTGATGGGGATGGCAGTTTGGGCGGCTCCTGGACTTGCGCAGAAGCAGACGCCGCCGGCAGGAGGACCACCGAAGCCTTTCACCGTGCCGGCGCACGAGAGCTATGCGCTGCCGAACGGGATGAAGGTGACGTTAGTGCCTTACGGAAATATTCCCAAGGTGACCGTCAGCCTGGTGCTGCGCACCGGCAACATCAATGAGGTCAAGGAACAGCTCGGGGTCGCGGACATTACCGGCGAGCTGCTCAAGGAGGGGACCACCAGTCTGAGCGCCACCGCGCTGGCGGAAACCGCTGCACGCATGGGCAGCACTTTGGAGGTCGGCGTGGGCGCCGACGAGACTTCCGCGCAGATGGACGTTCTGTCCGAGCATGACGCGGACGCTGTGAAGCTGCTTTCAGACGTGGTGCAACATCCGCTTTTGCCGGAGTCGGAACTGGCGCGGCTGAAGACCAACTTGCTGCGGCAGATCGCAGTGGCCAAAGCGCAGCCGGGACAGATTGCATTGGCGCGCTTCCGTAAGCTCATGTATGGAGAGCATCCGTACGGCGACGTTTTGCCTACCGAAGAAACCGTCAACAAGCTGTCCCTTGAGGACACCAAGAAATTCTACGCGGCCAATTACGGGGCCAGCCGGGCGCACCTCTATGTGGCAGGGAAATTCAGTGCGGCCGGCGTGAAGAAAGCCATCACCGAGAGCTTTTCGGGATGGGCGAAAGGACCCGCGGCGGCGGAGAATTTGCCGAAGGCGAAGACACAGCGGGTGTTGGACGTTACCGACCGCCCCGGCGCGCCGCAATCGACGCTGTACGTGGGATTGCCGGTTCCCGACCCGACCAGTCCGGACAACGTCAAGCTCATTGTCACCAATTCGCTGCTGGGCGGATCGTTCGCTTCGCGGATTACCGCGAACATCCGCGAGCAGAAGGGTTACACCTATTCGCCTAGGAGCCAGGTTTCCAGCCGGTATCGTGATGCATATTGGGCGGAGGTGGCGGACGTAACTACAGCGGCGACCGGACCGTCGTTGAAGGAAATTTTCGGAGAGATTGCGCGGCTGCAGAAAGAGGCGCCGGGGGCCGCCGAGCTGCAGGGGATTCAGAGCTATCTTTCTGGGCTGTTTGTGATCCAGAATTCGACGCGGCAGGCGTTGATCGGGCAACTGCGCTTTGTGGATCTGCAGGGGCTTGGGGAAGACTACCTCAAGACCTACGTGCAGAAGGTGAACGGCGTAACACCTAGCGACGTGCAGCAGACTACCGCGCAGTATATTAAGCCGGAGCTGATGACCATTGTCGTGGTGGGCGACAAGGCGAAGATTACCGAGCAGCTTGCGCCGTACGCGGCGGCGGGGAATTAAGCACTTACAGCACGACTAAAACTCGTGCCCTCCCGTTCACCAGGTTCCGGCGTGCCTGACCGACGAAGTCAGAGTGTAGCGGTTGATGCCTGGGCGCTTGGGGTGCAGCAGTGCTGCACTCCTACAAAGAAAGTTGAAGATCCGGACTTCTGGCCCGCAATAACTTCGGGTTACATCGTGATCCGAGAGTAGCTGCGATGAAGTTAATTCCAATCGGACTACTGAGTCGTCAAATCGAGGGAATAGATTTCCTCGGTTCCAACATCGCGGAGGATCAAAGGGGAATCATCCGGCGTCAAGCCCATCCAGAATCCGCTACGGAAACCGGTTTGTCGCACTCCCTGGAGATCTGTGACTTGCTCGATCGTTCCATCGGCAATTCGAATGCGCAAAATTGCGGGATCGCTTCCCCGACGTAAAAAATAAAGATAGCGGGCATCGGCCGACCAATTCACGGAGCCGACATAGGTGTCATTCGCGATGCGTGACCACGCTTGTGACCTGAAGTCGTAGAGCATCAGACCGAGTGGCTGCGTGGACCTCGCCACCATGTAACGTCCATCTGGCGACCAGCGCGCTGCCCACAAGTTGTCAGAGCCTGGCAGCTTAACAACACTGCGGCTGTTCAGACTGACCATGAAGATGCCTAGCTGCTCAGCGGTCGGCCTTTCGAATATCGGAAAATAGCTGAAGGCAATGGAGTTCCCGTCGGGGGACCAACTGGGGTCCATTTCATTTCTGGATTCATTCAGGAGCGGTTCCGATGTACCACCGTCGGAAGACAGCAAGATAATTTTCCAAGGCTTACCAGGCGCGACGTCAAAAAAGGTGATGTGCTTGCCATCCGGGGACCACTGAGGGACAGCTGCACGCACCGGGCTTGAAGTAAGTTGCAGCCGTTCGCTGCCGTCGATTCTGCTGCGCCATAAAGTCTGCTCCGGAAACGTAACATAGGCGACCCATTGACGGTCTTTCGAAAAATCCACGAACTCGGCGGAGATTCCCGACAGGAATGGTAGGAACTGACCGGCCTTACGGTCGTAGCGGGACAACTCACCTCTCAATTGCTCGCCGATGAGGTAAAGCTTCTCGCCGTTGGGACTCACGAAGGGGGCCAACGAGTGCATCTGTCCACTCGTTAGCTGCACCGGTTGTTCTTTTCCGGGAGCAAGAGCCCAAATTTCCGTCTTTCCTTCGTGCGTTGCCTGGAAGACGAAGTACTTACCATTCGGTGTCCAATTGCCGCAGCACTCGGACGCTCGCTGGTCCCAAGCTGCTAGCAAGCGTTGTGCTCCTTTTGCCGGTAGCAAAACCTCCCACAACGATGATTGTCCGGTCGCCTTATCGAAAACGGTTAGCCGGAGACGGGAACCGTCAGGCGACCATCGCAACCATGAACCGGTACCAGGCAACGTCGCAAGTTGTTTTGCGTCGCTGCCATCGCTTCGAGCGCGATACACTACCGTACCATCAACGAATGCCATCTCACGTCCATCTGGAGACCAAGTTGCAGTGTCTGCTGCGGTCCGACCGGCACGCCTGAGCGCTTCGCCGGGTAGCGACAAAATCCAGAGGGGAGGCGCGGAGCCGGCGTCCCCAGGGGTACCTGAGGCTGAGGTCTCGGGACCGGACGATCCAACGAACAATTCGCTTCGATTCGGAGCTATATCCAGGATGTATGGGGCTTGCAGCGGAATCGGTAGGGACGTCACCTCGCCGCCGCCCACTGAAGCTTGAGCCAGGGTGAAGTGATTCCTGGCCCCCTCGCCAAAGTAGAGCCTGACTCCATCGCTAACGATAGGCCCCTGTTTTGCCCGGCCATCGTTGGTGATCTGCACAAAATTTGAAGCGTGAGGGCTTTGAGGACGCCGGTACGCCAGCATCAGGGCAGCGATGACGAGCGATCCAACGATCGCGTATATGATACGGCTTAGGCGTAAGCGGCTTGTGGCCGGAGTCTGCTTGCCCTGGACTGCTGGTGTCGCAGACTGGGCTCTTTCGCTCGCCATAACGGGAATCAAAAGCCGATAACCCCGCTTCGGCACGGTCTCGATAACCGGTTCCTCACCATTCCCAAGGATCTTCCGCAACTGCGAGATATTTTGCGTAAGTACCAAGTCCTCGACGAAGCTGTCGGCCCATACACGCCTCATGAACTCCTCTTTTGTGACCAGACGGCCGGCATTCTCCACGAGCAGGAGGAGGGTGTCGAAAAGCTTGGGACCTAGGGGAACGGCAGAGCCGTTGCGCAGCAGCAAGTGCTCGGCCGGCTCCAAACGCCATACGCCAAACTCATAAACCCTGTCGACGGCCATATGTACTCCTCTGGGGCGGCTCTCAGGATTTTACTAGCAAAATTTCAGAGTTTTGTCAGGACATACCGCGCAAGACACGGTATTCACGGACTCGTCCGCGGACCGGCCGACAGGTCTTTCCACAGCACCGCGAAAGCTTCGGCTGCTCCCGCACTGGAGGAAGGATGGCCACGACTTTGGCGCAACAGCAATGTGCGGTTTCCACCACCAGCAATCTGCCCGGCAGCGGATTTGATCATATCTTTTTCCCCGGCGTGGCCTGGCTCATGCTGATTATAGTTTTTGTGGGCTTCGCGCCTAGCTATTACCTCGCCGGAGCCCTCCGCGCGCCGCTGCCCAGCCTGGCGATTCATGTGCACGCCATAGTGTTTTCTTGCTGGATTCTGCTATTGATTGCGCAGACGGCCTTGACGGTTGCAGGGCGGGTGGATATTCATCGCCGACTTGGCATCGCAGGCTTTATTTTGGCTAGCGCGATGCTATTTGTGGGGGTATGGGCGGCAACCGACCAGTTGGCGCGCAGATCCTTTGTGCGGGACCCACTGGAATTTTATATTTTCCCGCTTGCGAATGTTGTCGCGTTCACAGTACTGATTGTGTTCGCTTACCGCGCACGGTTTGATTCTGCGGCGCACAAACGGCTGATAATCGTGGCTTCGACGGCGCTGATGGCCGCTCCTATTGCTCGTTGGCATTTGCACGGGTTCCTTCACACGAGGGCGTTTGGCGTGAGCGCCATAATGGGGGAGCGACTGTCCTACGTCTTCATTCTGCTGCTCATGGCCTACGATCTCTGGGCAACGCGGCGGGTCCACCGTGCTACGGTTTGGGCTGGTGCTTTCCTTATCATCTTTCAGCAGTTGGCGCTTTACTTCGGAAGAACATGGGTTTGGCATGCTTTCGCTGGATGGGTACAGACTATGGCTCGAAGCTGAGAGAAACGGGAACGGCAAACTCGACCGTCGCTGACACAATGCCGCGCCGCGGCAGACGCCCTTGTCTCCTAAGAACAAACCAGTTCGCGCATGGTTGGCAATCCAGAAACCGTCCAGAAACGGGGTTCTGGGAGATTTGGGATTACGCGGGAAGAGTCAATTGGACAGATAAGCCGGATTACTTCCGACGGGCTGCTTTGTTGCCGCCGCCACCGAAGAAGCAGGCTAGCCCGAACAGATAGCCGAAGTTGTACCAGGCTCCGTTGTTGTGGAGCTCGTAGATGCTGACGGTGCTTCTGAACAGCGAGACCAGAAAGACGAATGGGGCAATAAAGCCTTGCCAGAGGCCGAGCCAGAAGCCGGCGACGACTTGGTGTTCTCCCGGCGTTCCTGTGAACTGGTTAGAGCCCGGAGCACAGCCCGCCAAAATATTCAGCAAGAGCAGGACAAGAACAAGCAATGCCAGAGAGGATTTCATGGCGGTTCCTCCTCTATCTATGGATACGGAGGGAGGAGGTCAAAAGTCTCAGAAGGACCGGGAGACCGCGCAGGCCTTGAAATTGTGGCTTTCGTTCCTCAGGGTGGACCTGAAGCCGGATTAAGGGGCAGGCACTTGAAAGCACGACTAGACGGTCCGCGGAAAAAATGCGAGAGCGCGCTTTGCTCCGCGACAGGTGTTTGCTCAGGTGGACGCCGGGCGGGGCAAGCCACCGCCCCTACAAAGAATGAGCTGACTCGGTGTGCGCTGGCTGGGTTAGCAGGGCTATGAGACGTTCCTCGAAGGCGTCGATGTCGCCGCCCATTTCGCGGGTGGCGCCGGTGTGAACCAGGCGACCTTGGGCGATTACGCTGATTTCGCTGCAGAGGCTGCGGATTTCTTGGGCGTCGTGACTGCTGAGAAACGTGGTGACGTCCTCGGTGGCGGCGAGGCGGCGTAGTAGGCTCCACATTTCGCGCTTGGCGGGCAAGTCCAGGCCGCGGGTGGGTTCGTCGAGGAAGAGGACTTTGGGACGGCCCATGAGAGCGCGGGCGATCTCGACGCGGCGCTTCATGCCGGTGCTGTAGGTGCGGATCAGCTTGCCGCGAAACCTGGGGTCGAGACCGACGTCGTCGAGGATGCGCTCGACTTCTTGATCGGAATTCGCGGTTTGGCGGATGCGGGCGAAGTAGGAGAGATACTCGCGGGCGGTCCACGTGGATTGACTCTCGCTGGTCTCGTCGCTCACTAGGCCCACGAGCTTGCGGACGGCGAGGGGCTCCTTGACTACGTCGTGCCCCCACAACTTCGCGGTGCCTGCGCTGGGCTTGAGCAGCGTGGTGAGCATGCGAATGGTGGTGGTCTTTCCGGCGCCGTTGAGGCCCAGGAATCCGTACAGCTGACCCTTGGGAATTTTTAGCGACACGTTGTCGACGGCGACGAAGTCGCCGAAACGGCCGGTGAGGCCGTCGGTTTCGATGGCGTAGTCGGTGGAGGCGCTCACCGCGTAAGCCTCCATCGCCTGAATGCGGCGCCAAAACAGACAAGAGGGAGAATCGCGGAGGCGATGCCCATTTCGTAGATGGCGCTGGCAACTTGGGCGTCGATGGCTGCGCGTGCGCCGAAGGTCCGCGGCTGGCTTTCGCCCGCGACCTGATAGGTGGCTGTGACCCTCAGCGGATAGCGGACACCGCCGACATCCCAGGGCTTGGTGGGAGTCAGTGTTACGGGAACGCGGGCGACCCAGCCGGTGACGACGTGGTGGCCGTCGGCGGCCGCGGGGCCTAAGTCAGTCGGGTAGGTGCGGGTCTCGAGAGCTTCCGGCACAGGCGCGAGTTTTTCCGGATTGGCCGTTAGTTCGAGGCCGTCCTCTCCCATGACTTGGATGTGGAGGTCAGTTACGCGCTGCGTGGAGTCGACCGGGAGCAGGACCAGCAGATCGCGGCGCGTCGGCTCGTCCGTGCCTAGCGGCGGCCATTCGTCTCGATTGAGGATGGTGCTGCAACAGCGTGCCGGTGGTGGACCACCGGGATGGGCCAGGGCCAGGCTGCTGCCCACTCGGGAGAAGAGCCTTTGAATCGACGGGGCGTTGGTTGGGTGGGGGGCCGGCTGGTCATAGTTGGTGTCCGCAAGCGCTACGGGCAGGACGACGATCAAGGCGATGCCGAGCGAGATGATCCAGCGCTGGCCGCGGGTGGCTTCCCAGGTTTCTACGCCCTGTGCACGCAGGAACGCCCAGACTCCCAGAGCGAACGCGCCGACGATCACGGCGAGCAGACTGATCCAGGTGCGTGTGGTGGTGGCGGGAATGCTGCCCACCACCAGCGTGAACCCGAAGGCGTTCTTGAGCAGTACGGCCGGGCTCAGCAAGGTGAGGTGGCCGGTGCGGGTGGCGCCGTTGCCTTGCGCTACCAGGAGTTCCTGCAGCGGCACGAAGCCAGCGTACGCGAGGAGGACTCCCATACCCGTGGCGGCAGGGGCGGCGATGCTTTCACCGATGAACAGCACGCCGATCAGGGTGCCCGTTGCGATGCTGGCGACGAGCAGGCCAGGGGCCCAGATCAGCAACTTCTGCAAGAGCAGGGGTACGCCGACATGATGCGCGTAGACGAGCATCATGGGGAGCAGCGCCAAGTAATAGGCGGCCGCCATCGTGACGAGCACCAGGATTTTGGCTGTCAACCAGTCGCGGCGTTCCACGGGGGCGGTGAAGACGCTTTCTACGAAGCGGTTGGCGCGCGGGTTGGCAAGAGCGACGGCCGCGAGGGGGATGAAAGCCAGCGGCACAAGGAAATAGGCGACGAGGCCATAGCCGTCGAGCCAGGTATCTTGGGTGCCGACTGTGGCTACGCAACCGACGGCCAGGAGGATGACGCCGGCACCGAGCAGCGCGAAGCGGCCGCGCATGGTGGCTCTGAGTTCCTCGAGGTACAGAGTTGCAATCGCCATGTCTATACTAAGCCTTGATCACGACGAACGGAGGTATCGCATGGACAGCTCGCCGAACGGCCATTGCGATCCGCTACGGAAAATACCGACTCGATCCTAAACAGAGGATTAACATAGATTCCCAGGTATTTTGGAGTCCTAGGAAGACGAATGACTAATCCAAGCGGCAGTGACCCTGGCAATCCCACGCAACTCAATATCGAAGCTATCGCCAAGCTGGAGCATGAAGCGCTGCTGCGCCGCACTCCTACCGAACGAGCGAGCGACGCTATCACTCGATTTATTGGTAGCACTGCGTTCTTGCTGTTACAGGTCCTCCTGGTGCTCACTTGGAGCGCAATCAATCTCGGCCTGATTCCCGGCGTGAAGGCCTTCGATCCATTTCCCTTTGGAATTTTGGCGCTAGTCATCTCCTCGGAAAGCGTGGTGCTGACCATCTTCGTGCTCATCAGTCAAAACCGCATGGCGCGGCATGCAGAAAAACGCTCGCATCTGGACCTGCAAGTTGGCATGCTGGCGGAACAGGAGCTCACGGCGGTGCTGCGCATGCAGCACAAGATCTGCCAACGCTTGGGGATCGACGTGGAATCGGCAAAACAGGAGCTGAAAGGATTCAGCGACGCAACCGATGTGAGTAAGCTGGCCAGCGACCTTGAAGAGAGGCTGCCGGGGCAATGAAGGGAATTTGCAAAACGTCGATTTGGCTTTCGGCCGAAACGCGGCTTTGAGAGAAGTACTTGTTGGGTTTCGGCTGCGTTAATCGGGCGTTGAACAGGGACGGGTCCGATTTCGAAAAAAGCGGAAAAGATGGGAGGGACGCGCTAAAGCGCGCCCCTACATGCAGTGTGCATGCTTCACGCGGCGGGTAAAGCCGCTCAGGAGGCGCTGGCGGCGCGGGCTGCCGGTGGTGGGGTGGCCATTTGTTCTTTCATTTTCTGCTGCATTTCCTTAGGTGTGGGTTCTGCCTTGTGGGTCGCGACCATCCAAGTGTAGCCCTCGGGATCGACGACGGCTCCGCAGCGGTCGCCCCAAAACATATCCGTCACGGGCCCCTTGAGCGCGGCGCCGAGCTGTACGGCTTTGGCAACCGTCTTGTCTACGTTCTCGGTGAGGAGATACAAACTTGTCGGCGAGGCGCCGACTGTTTTCGCGGAGCGGGACCCCATCTGCGGCATTTCCGGTCCCAACATTAAGGTGGTGCCGCGGAGCGTCAGCTCGGCATGGACGGCCTTGCCGTCTGGGCCGTTCATGATGCCCCGTTTGGTAAAGCCGAATGCTTTTTGATAAAAGGCGGTTGCCGCTTTCACGTCGGTGACCGTCAGCATGGCCGTTACTGAACCGTAGAGCTTTTTATTGAGGGGATCGATTTTTCTGGGCATGACATTCCTTTCGCGAGGCGAATATTTGAGCTGAATTTCGGAGGAATTTGTTCATGATGCACCGCTCGAAGAAAGTCTGGCGGCGGAGGTCAAAGGGTACTTCAATTAGAAACGTGCGGTCAACGTGTGAGTTGACAAGTTGGCGGAGCATAGCTCGCCGAGCTCTTGCCGCTTTCCGCGGGGTTGCCAAACATGGATCAGGCGTTGTGATTTTGGATGCGGCGCCGGGGAGTTAGCGTGGTGGGGTGGCGCTTGCCGCGCTTGGCTTTTTCGGCGTAGAGGTGCTGGTCGGCTTCGGAGAGCAGCTTTTCGATTCTTTCGCCGTTGCCTCGATAGATGGAAATACCAATGCTAGCGGAGAGGGGCGGCTTTTCCTGGTCGCCGGCTAGGACTTGGCGGATGCGGCCAGCGACGAGTTCGGCCTCGGTCTCGCGAGCTTCCGGGAGGACCAGGGCGAATTCATCACCGCCGTAGCGGGCGGCGGTGTCGATGGCGCGGCAGTGGATGCGCAAGGTGTCGGCGAGGCGGCAGATGGCGCGGCTGCCAACCAGGTGGCCGTAGGAGTCGTTGATTTTCTTCAGGCCGTCGAGATCGAGGAGCAGAACGGCGAAGGGGCGGCCGGTGCGATTGGTGCGCTCGGTTTCGTTTTCGAGGACGTCGAGGAGCCTGCGGTAGTTGGCTAGGCCAGTGAGGGGGTCGCTGACGGCGAGGTGCTGGACTTGCTCGAAGAGCCGGGCGTTGTCCAGGAGGGCGCCGCCGAGGGCGAAGGCGTAGCTGGTTACCGTGAGAGCCTGGGCAAGGACAAAGGGGGAATCCAAGAGGCGCACGGACTGCGAGGCTGCCAACTGGGCGGCTACGTTCATCCAGGCAGCGGCGTAGATGGTGCGGTCGAAGGCGGAGTCTTCAACTTGCAGGCGGCGGCGAAACCAGATCATGCTGATGAGAAAAATTCCCGCGGGCAAAAGTTGCTGTGGACTGGGGATGAATGCCAGAGGGTGCGGGGAAGTTTCCGGGGGAAGACGCCGCAATGCCGCGGTAATGAGATACGTCAGCCCAACTACGGTGAGCAAGGCGCCGGTGATTTCCAGGCGCGGATGACGGGAACGCGGCAGAAAGTGTTCGACGAGCAGGGCGACGACCAGCAACAGGCCCAGGACGATGCGGCTGACCCACCAGGAGACCGGTGCCCAACGCAAATGCACGGGAGCCTCTTGCAAGAACTGAAAGAAGAGGACGCTGGAGGCGGTTAGGATGGTTCCGGAGAGCAAGAAACCGGAACCGAGGATCAGCGAGATGCGGTCCTGAGTGCCTTGAAAGCGGACCAGGACTACGGCGGCGAAAACAAAGGCCAGCAGGCCGGTGGTGACCTGCAAATATCCTTGCAGGATGGGGTCCGACTGCAAGGGCACGACGCGCAGCCACATGGCCAGGAAAAAAAGAATGACGAATCCCGAGGCATGCGACAGGAAAGGCGTGGCGCGGTTGTGCTTCTTGATGAGAGGGCCCTCGCCCATGATCTTGCCCCCGACTGCGAATCTACTCCTACTAATTAGACTCCCGATCTGCCGCCCAGGTTGTGATGGATTATTGGTAAGTTTTAACTAAGAGATACCGGCCTTGTGGATTTTTTGGCCACTTGAACCTGCCCGGAAGTACAGGTGGACTTGAGGCGATTTATGCCTTGCTGATGTTTTGTTTCGCGAAAATTTCGCGGACGCGCTCGAGGGTGTCGATTTCCGAGGCGGGCTTGTCTGGACGGAGGCGGACGATGCGCGGGAAGCGCAGGGCGTAGCCGCTGTCGTGGCGTTCGGAGCGTTGGATATTGTTGAAGGCGACTTCGAGAACGATTTGCGGCTCGACGAGGCGGCGGACGCCTTGGTCTTCGATGGTGTGGGCCAGGAAGAATTCGGTGAGGCTGCGTATTTCTGCGTCGGTGACGCCGGAATAGGCTTTACCGATGTTGAGGAGGCGGGTTTCGTCGCGAACGGCGAAGGTGTAATCAGAGAGCAGGCCGCGGCGCTTGCCGTGGCCGTATTCGGCGGCGGTGACAACGACGTCGAGGGTGGCGAGGGGGCGCTTGAGCTTGAACCAGAATTGGCCGCGGCGGCCGGGGACGTAGGGGGAGTCGGTTCCCTTTGCGAGGAGGCCTTCGTTGCCGTTGGCTAGGGCTAGCTGGAAGGCGCCCTCAATTTGTTCGGTATCGTTGCAGAGAGCGGCGCGGGTGAATTGGAGTTCGGGCTCGTCGAGGCCGGAAAGTAATTTTTCCAGCGCTAGGCGCCGGGCCGCGAGCGGGGTGTCCAACAGGCTTTGGCCATCGCGGTAAAGCAGGTCGAAGGCGACGAAGCTTACCGGCAGCGTGGTGCGGGCGAATAGATCGATTTGCTTGCGGCCGAGACGTTGTTGCAGCTCCGTGAACGGGATGGCACGGCCGTCGCGCCAGCCGATGATTTCGCCGTCGAGGATGAAGTCGCCTGGGAGACGGCGGAGGGGATCGATGAGTTCCGGGAATTCGGTGACGCGGTCGAGGGTGCGCGAGTAAATCTCGACCTGAGTGCCGCGCTTGTGAGCTTGGGCGCGGATGCCGTCGAATTTATCTTCCACCAGGGCACCGGAAGGGAAGGCGGCGAGGATGTCTTCGGGAGTTTCGGCGGGGCTGGCGAGCATGACGGAGATGGGGCGAAAGATTTCGAGGGTCACGTCCCCGAGTTGCCCTGCGGCGGCGAGGCGCAAGGTCTCGCTGATGTCGCCGGTCAGCATGTTGGCGCGCTGGACGGCCGCTACGGGCTGTTCGTAGCACGAGGCGATGGCTTCTTCGACCAGGCTCTCTTTTAGGCCAATGCGTAACTCACCGGTGGCGATCTTGATGAAATACTTCGCTTCCAGGGCCGATAGACGGCGGAGGGTCTCTTCGAGCAACGCTTGTTTTGCCGCCGGACCTCGTTGCTGGGCGAGCGAGGCAAAGATGTGGGTGATGTCCGTCAAGGTGAGGGAAGAGGGCGCGGAGTGGGCGTCGTGCAGGATTTCTTCGGCGCCGGCGCCCAGGTCGCCGTGGTGACGCAGGGCGGGGGCGAGCTGCTGTGGGTCTTTCTTGGCGATATTTGAGACGGCGCGGAGAAGCAGGGAGAAACCGATGGAGAGGACGCGCTCCTCGCGGCGAGGAAAAACTTGGCCGGAGAGGTATAGCGCTGCCAGAGCGGCTTCTTGCGGGGAAGAGTCGCGGAGGAAGGCTGAGACGAAAGCTACTTTCTCGGTCTTCTTGGAGGTGGCCGCGACAGATTCGCAGAGTTGGCTCAACCGGAGCATGGCCGGCTCCCAGTATCGCATGGACGCGGCGGGGCAACGAGGGGAGGGAAATTTGAGCTTGCGGGCCAGGCGAGTTTCGCAGAAAATGCCAATATTGAAACGGTTCAATTGATTCCTGTCCCATCGCCGAAGGCCTTGCAGAGAATCGCGGAAGGACCGCGCGTGACGGAATGCAAATACTGATAAGATGCAGCGTTTCGTTGGCGGGAGAAGGACGCGCGAGTCCGCGAGAAGGATGCCCCATTGAGCAGTGAAGCGACGGTTGCGAATGGCGTGGCGCCGCGGCTGCGCCGGACGCTGACGCTGTGGGACCTGATTCTGTATGGCGTGATCGTGATCCAGCCGGTGGCGCCGATGTCGGTGTTTGGGGTTCTGAGCGAGCGAGGCCGCGGCCATGTGGTCACGGCGATCCTGATTGCCATGGTGGCGATGCTTTTTACGGGAATCAGCTATGGGCGGATGGCGCGGGCGTATCCGAGCGCCGGGTCGGCGTTCACCTATGTGGCACAAGAGATTCATCCGAGCATCGGGTTTGTGACGGGCTGGAGCATGGTAATGGATTACATGCTGAACCCGCTGATCTGCACGGTGTGGTGCGCGCAGCAGGCCAACCAGTTTGCGCCGGGCGTGCCCGCTTGGATGTGGAAGGTGTTCTTCGCGCTGGTGTTCACGCTGCTGAACATTCGCGGGATCAAAACCTCGGCGCGGATCAACACGGCGATGGCGGTCTTTATGGGCGTAGTCATTGCGGCGATCTTCGTGGCTGCCGCGCGATTCATTCTGGGCCACCCGCACAACGAGGCAGGATTTTTCACCCGGCCGTTCTACGACCCACAGACTTTCACGTATGGCGGGCTTTTTGGCTGTACTTCCATCGCGGTGCTGACCTACATCGGCTTCGACGGGATTTCGACTTTGTCCGAAGAGGCGGAGAACCCGCGACGCAACATTTTGCTGGCGACGGTGCTGACCTGCGTGGTCATCGGTATTCTTTCGGCGGTCGAGGTTTACGCCGCGCAACTGATCTGGCCGGCGGCGGAGAAGTTTCCGGACGTGGACACAGCCTACGTTTACGTAGCCGCGCGTACGTGGAGGTATTTCTTTCCTATCGTTGGCTTCACGCTCTTACTTGCAAACTTTGGCTCCGGGATGGGGTCGCAAATCGGGGCGGCGCGCTTGCTTTTTGGCATGGGGCGAAGCAACGCGCTGCCCAAGTCTTTCTTCGGCGCGGTAGATGCGAAGCATGGAGTTCCCCGGAACAATGTCGTGTTTGTGGGTATAGCCGCCCTCGCCGGGGCGTTTGTTCTCGAATTAGTGGCTGGGTATAGATCCTACGCGACTAGCACCGGCGTTTTGAGTCTGGCCACTCTCGGTAAGGTTGCAAACGGAGACAAGGCCTACGCACTCGGCGCGGAAATGTTGAATTTCGGGGCGCTCATTGCCTTCATGGGGGTGAACGCCGCGGCGTTTCTCCGATACTATTTGCGAGCCAAAGAGAAAAAACTGACGAACCTGATCCCTCCTGTCGCGGGATTCGTGATCTGCCTGGCACTGTGGCTGAACCTTAGCCGGCCGGCGATGATTGTCGGCAGCATCTGGATGATCGCGGGGATCGCGTTTGGGGTTTGGAAGACGCGCGGGTTCCGGGAAACGCTGTCGTTCGAGGCGCCCCCGGAATAGGAGCCTGGCGATGCGGGAGGGATTGCAAATTGAGTGACTCCGGCAGGATGATGATGCCCGGGGAGGCGCCCGTGCCGGTGAAACGATCGAGCGGCAAGAACGAAGCGGTGACGATGCGGGACGTGGCGACGCAGAGCGGCTTTTCGCCGGCCACGGTGTCCATCGTTCTAAATAACGCACCACTGGCGAGGTACATCGCGCCGGCGACGAAAAAACGCATCGAGGATGTTGCCCGGAAATTAGGCTATCGTCCGAATGCGATGGCCAGGTTTCTGCGGAGCAAGCGGAGCCACAGCGTTGGGGTGCTGTTCTTCGATATCACCGACCCTTTCTGCACACTGATCATGAGGGGCATCGAGAATTCGCTGTACCAGGCTTCGTACGTTTCGATTTTCGCGGATGCCCATAACCAGAGGAACCGCTTCGAACGCTACCTTGAGATGCTGCTGGAACGGCACGTCGAAGGACTGATCGTGGTCGCCAACTGGCTTTTCGTCGACATTCAGTTGCTGGCGGACCTCAGCAAACGTAACATTCCGGCGGCGACGATCGGTTGGGAGCTGCCGGGCAACACGATCAGTTCGGTGATGGTCGATAACGAAACCGGGGCACGGTTGGCGCTGGAACACTTGCATCACCTGGGCCATCGCAAGATCGCGTTTATTCGCGGACCCAAGATGCTGATCGATAGCGCGCCGCGCTGGCGGGGCATCCAGAAGTTCGCACAGAGCGCGGGGATCGAGATCGATCCGGCGCTGGTGCAGCAGCTTCCGGAATCCTTGGACCCGAACTCGAGTTTTGAGAGCGGATTCCGGTTCGCGGAGGAGTTGCTGCAACGCAAGAAGCGCTTTACTGCCTTGATGGCGTTCGACGACATGGCCGCATTGGGTGCGATCCGGGCGCTAACCAAGGCGGGCGTGAAGGTGCCCGAACAGTGTTCGGTGACGGGCTTTGACGACGTGGCGCTCTCGGCGCTGGCGGCGCCTTCGCTGACGACAGTGCGACAGCCAATGGAGGCCATGGGCGGCCTGGCTGTGAATATCGTTATGGAAGGGATCAATGCGGCGCTGGAAAAGAGGGAGTGGAATATTGTTAGCCACAAGATGAACCCGGAGTTGGTGATTCGCGAGTCGACACGGGCGGTGTCGCTGGGCGGATCGGACGACTAGTTTAGCGGCAGTTGGAGAAAGCGGCGCCTAAGCGCCGCACTCCATAGAAAGGCGGGACTTCGCCAGTCCCGCCTTTTTATTTTTACTGCGACGCTGGGAGGAAGACTTCCGATGGAGTTATGAACTCGACCTTCGGAATTTCCGTGGACACGCGGACGCGCTCAAACTTTCCTTTCTTGCCGCCGCTGCCTTCGAAGGTCAGGAGGTACTGATTGTTGAGATGGGATTGAATCTCGTCGAAGTATGGTTTCAGGGAAACTGGGCGACCGAATTCCAGGTAGTATGACTCGGCGCCGGTTTCTTCGGAAAGACGGCTGAGATTCGATTGGGCATTGAAGACCCGGAAGGGCCTGCGGCCGGCGTGCCCATCATCCGGATAGTAGATGGTCCAGACGTTAATATTTTCCTTCTGGGCGCGCTCGATGGTGGAATCGAGATCCGGATCGATGGGATCGAAGCCTCCGCGGAAGTAGTCGACACCCGAAGAAATCATGACGACGGAGGACCGCCGGTCTCCGGTCGCGGACGGCCAGCGCTTGAGCCAATCCTGCAGAGCAAGATAGGGGCTTGTGAATGCGCCTTGGCCGCCGAGCGGAATGCGCAAGGCCTTGGCAGCGAGGGCGTGGTCTTGCGTGAAGTCTTGCGCAACCATGGCCGCGCCGTTACGAGCGTAGGCGATCGCCACGTAGGTATCTTGCGGCTGGGCGTTGATGAACGATCTCAGGTCGTTCCATTGACTGGCGGCCTCACTGTCCAGCGAATCGTCAATCAATATGGCGAGGAACAGGGTGTCGCCGCGCTTCCAGTCGGCTACCTGCATGCGCTCCTTGCCCTGAAACAGCTCGACGTCTTCTTTTTTGATCGGCGGTGGAACGGATTCTTTTTTGCCGACGGCGGTAACGGTCATGGTGACGGCGCTGGCTGCTGCGGCCGGACGGGTTGTTGTTGCTAGCAAAACAAATGCCATTATGGACGCGGCGAGAAACGCGCGCGGCCACCTCGACTGATATTTGACGCTCATGAACTTAGCTCCTTTTCTATCATCCCTTGTAATTAGATGCAGGATCGGGTGAAATCGCCTACATTGCCAGGGGCAGGGTGTCGCGGGCCAAATATGGCAGAAAGGAGGTAGACGGTGAAGAGTTACGTCGGAGCGATCGATCAGGGCACAACTAGTACGCGTTTTATGGTGTTTGATAAGTCAGCGCGAATTGTCGCGGTGGCCCAGAAGGAACATGAGCAGATCTTCCCGCGGCCCGGCTGGGTGGAGCACGACGCGCTGGAGATTCTGCGCCGCACCCACGAAGTGATCGGGGAGGCGCTGGAGAAACGCGGGTTGCAGGCTTCCGACCTCGCGGCGATCGGCATCACCAATCAGCGTGAGACTACCGTGGTGTGGGAACGGAAGACGGGCCAGCCGATCGCCAACGCCATTGTGTGGCAAGACACGCGGGTGGCCGACGAAGTGGCACGTTTTGCGAGCGAAGGTGGGCAGGACCGCTTCCGTGCGCAGACGGGCCTGCCTCTGAGCACCTATTTCAGCGGTTTGAAGCTGCGGTGGATTCTAGGCAACGTGCCGCAAGCGCGAGAACGAGCCGCTGTGGGCGAGCTGCTTTTCGGAAACATCGACACCTTCTTGGTGTGGAATCTCACCGGCGGGGCGGACGGCGGCGTACATGTGACCGACGTGACGAACGCCAGCCGTACGCAGCTCTTCAATTTAGAAACACTGGATTGGGATGCGGAGTTGCTGAAGATCTTTGATATTCCTCGCGAGATGCTTCCGCAGGTGCGGTCGAGCAGCGAGAATTATGGCACCGCGACGTTGCCCGCGATTTCTGGCGTGCCCATTGCAGGCATCCTCGGGGATCAGCAGGCGGCATTGGTCGGCCAGGCTTGTTTTCGGCCCGGCGAGGTAAAGAACACATACGGAACTGGCTGCTTTTTGTTGATGAACACCGGCGAACGCAGGGTTTCTTCGACTTTCGGCTTGCTTACGACGGTCGCATACAAACTGGGGACCGCGCCTGCGTGTTATGCGCTGGAAGGAAGCGTGGCTGTCACCGGGGCGCTGGTGCAGTGGGTTCGGGATAATTTCGGTTTGATTGAGAAAAGTTCCGACATCGAGGTTCTGGCGCGAAGCGTTGCAGATAACGGCGGGGTTTATTTCGTTCCGGCATTTTCAGGGCTGTATGCGCCTTATTGGAAGGAATCGGCGCGCGGGGTGATTGCCGGCTTGACGCGTTACGCGAACAAAGGCCATTTGGCGCGGGCGGTGCTGGAAGCTACGGCGTTTCAAAGCCGCGAAGTCGTCGAGGCCATGGAAAAAGACTCGCACATTTCACTGGAATCGCTGCGGGTGGATGGCGGGATGGTGGCGAATGATCTGTTGATGCAATTCCAGGCCGACATTTTGAATCGGGAGGTTGTGCGCCCGTTGATTCAGGAGACTACGGCGTTGGGGGCGGCTTACGCCGCGGGGCTGGCGGTGAAATTTTTCTCCGGGCTAGACGAACTGCGGGCCAATTGGGCTGTCGATTACACTTGGGAGCCGCATCTTGAGGAAACACAGCGCGAACAGATGTACCGCCGGTGGAAGAAGGCGGTCACACGTTCCTTCGATTGGATCGATTCCTAAGAGAGGATACAAAGAATGAGGTCACCATTCCTGGGTGAATTCCTGGGCACGATGGTTTTGATTCTGCTGGGCGACGGGGTGGTTGCAGGAGTGGTGTTGAAGCGTTCCAAGGCTGAGGGGAGCGGCTGGATGGTGGTTACATCGGGCTGGGCATTTGCGGTGATGGCCGGAGTTTTCACGGCCATCGCGTGCGGCAGCAGCGATGCACATTTAAATCCGGCGGTGACGCTGGGGTTTGCGGTGCGGGCTGGCGATTTCGGAAAAGTAGCGCCGTATTTAGCGGCACAGCTGCTGGGCGCTGTCGTTGGAGCCGCGCTAGTGTGGCTGCACTATTTGCCGCATTGGAAGGAAACACCTGACGGGTCCGCCAAGCTGGCGTGTTTTTGTACCGGGCCAGCGATTCGCAGCTTGATTCCCAACTTGTTGAGCGAAATTATCGGCACGTTCGTGCTGGTATTCGTTGTGGGGGCGATTTTCTCGAAGAGCGTCGCGGCCAGTGGACCCGCTGCGGGCCTCGGGCCTTATCTTGTCGGCAGCCTGGTCTGGGGCATCGGGCTCTCGCTCGGGGGGACTACCGGGTACGCGATCAATCCGGCGCGCGATTTTGGGCCGCGGCTGGCTCACTCGATACTACCGATTGCGGGAAAGGGTGGGTCGGACTGGGGCTACGCGGCGGTCCCTGTGATTGGGCCGCTGGTGGGAGGAGCGTTCGCGGGGTGGCTGCTGCGAATCTTAGCGTTGTCTTGACCCTACTCCCTGTGCCCTTGTTGCAGGCGTCAGCATTTCGCTTTCGATCCAAGCATAGGTCTGCGCCATGCCGTCCTTCAGACGGATGGAGGGCTCCCAGCCGAGATACTGTTTGATCTTGGTATTGTCGCTGTTGCGGCCGTTCACGCCTTTGGGTGCGTTCAGGTTGTAGTTTCGTTTCAGGGTGATCCCCGCGATTTCTTCTACGATGTCCACTAGCTGATTGATGGTTACCAACTCACTGCTTCCAAGGTTGATGGGCTCGTGAATATCGCTCTCGAAGATCGCTTCGACGCCTCTGGTGCAGTCGTCGATGTACATGAAGCTGCGGGTCTGATGGCCATCGCCCCAAATTTCGATCTCGTGCTTTCCAGATAGCTTAGCTTCAATCACCTTGCGGCAGATTGCCGCAGGCGCCTTTTCGCGACCGCCGTCCCAAGTGCCATGCGGGCCATAGACATTGTGAAAGCGCGCGACTCGGCATTCCAGGCCAAAGTCCTCTTCGAAGTGACGGCACATTCGTTCACTGAAAAGTTTCTCCCAGCCGTAGCCGTCTTCCGGGAGAGCCGGATACGCGTCTTCTTCCTTGAGGGCGACTACATTGGGGTTGACTTGTTTTTCGCCGTTGTAAACGCAAGCCGAGGAGGAATAGAAGAAGCGCTTCACTGCCAGGTCTTTTGAAGCCATCAGCATGTGGGTATTCACAAGGACGCTGAGCATGCACAGGGCTTTATTGTTCTCGATAAAACCCATGCCACCCATGTCGGCTGCGAGTTGGAACACGGCGCCAGCTCCCTCGACGGAGCGGTAGCAGTTGTTTTTTTCCTTGAGATCGAGGGACAAATTTTCGACGCCGGCGGTCTTCTGGTACCACTCATCCAGCGGTTTGATATCGACGGCACGGATGTCTTTGGCGCCGCGTGCTGCGAGAGTCTTAACCAGGTGGCCTCCAATGAAGCCACCCGCACCACAGACCAGCACTTTCTGGCCTTTGATCTTCATGTGTTCTCCGCTACTCGGTGGGATCTAATCGTCTCCGAGAGTCAGCCCAACTGAGATTACCGCGACAAGTGTACTTTGGGAAGGTGAGCCCCTTGAATTTCGCAGGCCCCTGAGGCGTCTTGGCAGCACGACGCTGCTGACCGATCCCCTGGGCACCCAATCCCGAGAGCCCGGGTTTGCATGCGAATTTTCGAGGCATGCGGCGGTTGCGTTGGATGCGCCTGGCTGCTTCGCGCCTCGCCGTATGGTTAGAGCAGCACGCGAGAGAGTACGCCCAAAATGATCGTAAATGGCGAGTCCGAAATGGCTATCTAACTCGATCTATGGGAGATCGCTGAGTTCGTTTCGTAATTTTCGTACTCCCGTAGGGCGCTGTAGAATTCGCGCCGCGCCGTAGTGTGGTAACGAATAAACAAGTCCAAGCGCTCGGCGCGAGCACCACTGTTTTGCGCGTCTCGCAGACGATGGAGTTCAAGTTGCAGCTGCTGCGCTTTCACGTCCAATAACTTCAGTATCATCTGCATTCGCAACTGCGATTCACGTTCTTGCTGTTTCTCCCGCACTAGAGGTGTTTCGGACACTTGCTGGCCTTCAGCGAAGTCGGCTGGAGCAAGGCGGCAGAACTGGTCAAGGTGGGCACGTAAGGACGCAGAGAATTTTGACTGTGCAACCTAGTTGCACAAGGCCAAGGAGATGCCAAAGGAAGGATTCTAGGGCGAGGTCGAGCGGCACCTAGCGGGGAAGGAAACGGAGCCTTGGGAGATTATTTATTTCAAGCTTTACAAGAGTCAGTTACCCGTGGTCGAAAAAGCGATCGAAACGGCCGCCCTTATGCTGGGAACCGACAAGTCCCGGGGGTACTGTCTCGAGATGATCTGCGCTGATTTTCTCGCCGGCGCAGATCTCAAAGATAGCGAGCCCTAGTAGTGCGACCCGCCGTCGAAACCTCAAAAAAACAGTGTCAAAACTCCGCCAGAGACGACCTCGACTGAAGCTGGGTTTTGAAGAATACAAAGCCCTTTGCAACCTCGTGCTCGATCGAGACGGTTGGCGTTGTCAAAATTGTGGTTCGTCGAAGGAACTGCAAGTTCATCATTTAACCAAGCGCAGCCAACTCGGCGACGACGCATTAGAAAACTTGATTACGCTGTGTGTCGACTGTCACGGGCTGCAGCATCACATTCAAAAACATGGAGGCGGCGAGGAACTAAACGTGTCTAATCCATGAACGCTTTTCGAGAGTCGTTAGAAGATTTTGCGAATCTGCAGGTTGTACACCAACCACGGCCAGCAATCGTTTTGCTAGTTGAAAACCCCTGCCAAGGTGCTAGTGTGCACGGATCAGTTACTGCCTGACTGGATCGTCATTTACCATGATCACGTCGGGGAGCAACACGAGGAAAGTCTCTACGCTCAACGCGGCTGTGCGCAGGATGGCACGAGCCATGCCAGGAGGGCTTCCTGTTCGACGTATCGCAGGTTCGCAAACTCCGAAAAGAGGTGCACCTGTTGTCCGCCGCATTGGTTGACGGTCTTCCAGAAAAGGACTCGATTACAAGTTCGCGCGCAAAAATGCGCCGGGATCACGGACTTGTGATCTTCGACGGCCAGGATCACGGTCTCAATTCCGCTTGCCGCGGCTATCTTCCACAGCGAATTGAATCAGTGGCTTACCCGCGACCGGCAGCATCTCCTTTGGGAGCACCTTGGTTGCAGGCAGTATCCTCGTGCCAAAGCCTGCTACGGGGATTACCGCCTTGGCGATTTTTGGGCGACCGGGCATGGTAAAACGGTCTTTCAGAAAAATGAGAAAAGGAACTCGGGGAGAAGAGCCGAACTGCCTAGGAATCGGGTGTTTCTAAGCCCTGGTGGAAGGCTGAATGGATTCCCATTTCATCTCAGCGACTCTCAGTTTCGGGTGGGATACAAGCAGATGCCAAATCATCGCCTGAAATGATTCGGTGTGAGGAGTGATGGTGGAAGGATTGACTACGGGAACCAACACGCAAGCATTGGCCACCTGTGCGGTGTAACCGCCGTCACGGCCGACGACCCCACAAATAGTAGCGCCTACGTCCCGAGCGTATTCGAGAGCCCGCACAAGGTTGGCGCTGATATTCTTCGTTGCGTCGCCTCCGCCGACGGAGAAGACGAAGATCATGTCCGCTTCATTCAGCCGCGATCCACGGAGCCAATTTGCGTAGCATGTGTCCCAACCCTCGTCGTTCACCCGCGCAGTGAGCTCAGAGACATTGTCCGAAGGGGCGTAGGCTTCGATCTGTGCGATCTTGCGGAAATCGCAGACGGCGTGAGAAGCGTGGCCGGCGCCACCACCGACACCAAGAAGAAAGAGCCTTCCGGAACGCTCGCGCAACTCGAGAAGCAGATCAGCAGTGCGTTCCACTGCTGATTGATCTAACAACGCGAGGATCGCCGAAACCTCATCGAGATATTGCTTCACGTAGGTCATTTCGCGCGCCCCCTGGGGGCCATCCTTCCGAAGATTTTCTCACTAGAGCCAGAGTCGAGTACCCTACGACCAGGCGCCCAAAAGTCAGAAACTGAAGAACCCTCGACATCCAATAGACCGACAATTTCGCGAGACTGCGGCCTCGCCCAGGATTCAGCACAACTGGAGCACTCTCCATGGTGGCGACTTGAAATCCGCATCGTTGCAACAAGGAGGCTATTGTCCGGGGCTGAAAGGAAGTGAGGTGATCGGGCAGTTTAAAACCGGAAAGGACGCTCTCGGGCTGTTCGATCCAGTAGGGATCGGGATTACCCAGAAGGCGGCGGAGCCTGCCAACAATGTCGTGAAAACGAGCATCAGGAACGACGACGGCCAAGACACCATCAGCAGTCAGCATCTCGCGCAGCTGCAACAAAGTCTGAACCGGGGAAGTCAGGTGTTCAAGCACGTTCAGTAACGTAATTACATCGAAGCGACGACCAGAGTTCTGCGCCAGATAGTCCTCGATCATGCCGCGATAGACGTCAATGCCGTGCTCAGCCCCGGCGTACTCCGAACCGCTCCCTGAGGGTTCAATGCCGACTGTGGAGAAACCGCCCTCCTTCATGCAGCGCAGAAAATTGCCTGAGCCGCAGCCGATGTCCAGGACCGCTCCTGACGACTTGAGCCGCCCAATCGCTTTGCGCACGCCGCGGTTAAAATGCTCCTCAAGATTTCTCCATTGGTCGCCATCATCATAGGTGGCATAGAACTGCCGCAACTCTTCTGCAGTCGGCTGGGGGTTCACAAACCAAAGTCCGCATCGCCTGCACTCGGCAATGCGGTAGCCACGCGCTTGAAGATACGTGACATGATCAGTTCCCGAGCAGACGTGACAGGGCACGGTGTTCCTGTTGATTGACGCCGGGACTACGATTGCGACTGCCATCTTTTCCGGTCACCTCTCTGATGGGTAAAGTTTCTAATCTAATGAGGTTGCTCTGCGCCTTGGAGGTGCCAAGCGGGGGAACTATGAATTGCGCACGGAACAGGCTGAGGTTGACGAGGCGATCCGAGACTCACCCCGAATTTCTGCCGCAATGAGCTCAGAGGCTTCCCAAAGGTCTCTTGCCACTAAACGGGGGTGAATGTCGTCACCTTCAGCAAACTGACATATTTCGCACTTCCATCGACCGACGAAAATTGTACGGCAGCCGGCACGATTGCCGGCCTGCATATCGGAGATTCCATCACCGATCATATAGCACTGGTCAAGCGTCACGTTGAGGTCTCTGGAGGCGTCTTGCAGCATGCCCAGAGCTGGCTTCCGACACTGACAGGATTGTCTGAACTCGGGCACGCGTGCCTCGGGATGATGCAAACAATAATAGATGCGGTCGATTCTGCCTCCCGCCTGGCTTATGTCCCTCAACATCGTCCTCTCAAAGAGGTTCAAAGTGTCTCGGCTCAAGTGTCCCTTGGCGATTCCCGGTTGATTCGAGACGATCGCGGTCTTGAGTCCGAGGTCATTCAGCGAACGAATCGCCTCGGGGACACGGGGAAACAGGCGAAATTGCGACGGAACGAACGGAGCGTCCACGACCCCGGCATCTTCGTGATAGATGAGTCGGTTGATGACGCCGTCGCGGTCAAGCAAGACTGCTTTCATCGAGTGGTCACACGACTGCTTCCAGATTTGAGAGTCGATTCGAAATCCTCGGTTAACGCAGAACTAGCCGAGGATGTGCAAGTGTCGAAATCGACGAGAAACTGCCTAACCGGCAAGCTTGGCGGCCAGCATTAGTCCATTCTCATGGTTGTTGCGACGATGGTTGTGGGCGAGCCTGCCGTCACGAGAAACAACATCAAAAACCACTTTGCTTCCTTCGAAGTCGAAACGGAATTTCAGCTCTCGCAAACCGGCCGCGCGCAAGACTTCCCGCAAACGGGCCTTGTTCTCTTCACAGTAGAGCATAAGGAAGCCGCCACCGCCCGCACCGGAAATCTTCCCGCCGATGGCCCCGTTTTGTTTCGCGAGTTCGTACCAGGCGTCAATTTGAGGGCTAGAGATTCCTTCTGAGAGTCTTTTCTTGGATTGCCAGTGGACGTCGAGAAGTTCTCCGAAACGCCGCAGGTCGCCCTTCGAAATCGCGTCGCTAATCTCGAGCCCGATATCCTTGATCTCACGCAGGCTCCTCATTACGACACGGTCTTTTGTTCGCGTTGCTTCGTCTTGCTTCTTCAGAATCGAGGTGGCGTCCCGCATTTCGTTTGTGAAGAACATGAGCAGGTTGTGTTCCAAGCTCTCGAGTAAGTCCACGTCTAGCTCGAGACGCTTTACGCAAACCGAGCCGTCGCGAGCAATGTTGAGGGCCGTAAGGCCGCCGAAAGCCGCCATGTACTGATCCTGCTTGCCAATTGGCTTTTTTAAGACCTCAAGTTCGATGTAACAAGCTTCCTCTGCCAGCTTTTGAGGCGTCGCCTGGTCCTGTAGCAGCGTGTGCATGGCGTTCAACAAGCCAACCAAATAGGAACTTGATGAACCGAGCCCCGTTCCGGCTGGAATATCGGCTATCGAAACGATCTCTATTCCACTGGCGACACCGAAATGCCGCAAGGCCTCGCGTGCCAGTGTGTGTTGTACCTCGTCCACGTGATCTACGATTTCGGAGCCGGTGTAGCGAACGCGAATCTTGTCATCGACGATAGGGGTGTTTACATTCAAAAACATGTACTTGTCTATCGCGACAGCCAGAATGTAGCCGCCGTGCTCGCGATAGAAGGATGGAAGATCGGTACCCCCTCCCCCCAATGTCATCCGAAACGGCGTTCGCGTTATGATCATAAGTCCCCTAAGCAAGAGATGTGCGTCACCTTCAATCGTGCCGTCTTAGCTGAACGAGCCCGCCGACCTCAGGTGGGCACCGCGGGAAACATCCTTCACCGCCGCCTCTCTTCGAAAATACGAAACGGTGTTGCTCGCTCCCTCTGAGAGGCTCACCCGCGGCTCCCATTGAAGGAGGGCTTTGGCCTTGGAAATGTCGAGACAAATGTTATCGATCTCCCCAGCTCGCCTTGCGACGTACTTCGGCGAGACCTGTTTGCCGAGAAGTTTACGGACAACCTGGAAAACCTCTAGGTCACTGGTTGCGACTCCGGTACTGATGTTAAGAATCTCGTTAGTGCCTTGGGAGAGAGCCGCAACGTTTGCCGCAACCACGTCGGAGATGTAGATATAGTCCCGCACCTTGTCGCCGTCTCCATATATCACCGGCTGGATGCCGGCCAGCATCTGCTCGGAGAAAATTGCGAAAACGCCGGCTTCACCCTGAGAGTTTTGGCGAGGACCATAGACGTTGCCGTAACGCAAAACGACGTATTCGAGACCGTACAAGAACTGAAATGTAAAAAGATAGTGTTCGATCGTGTGTTTGCTGATCCCGTAAGGAGTTATGGGATTGATCGGGGCATCTTCCGGGACTGGCATTTGCTTTGGCTCTCCGTAACCAGCACCCGCAGAGGCAATGTAGATGAAACGCTTTGTTCCGTGAGCCAACCCAGCTTCTATCAGGTTCAGGGAGCCTAGAATATTGACTTGAGCATCAAATAATGGCTCGCGGACCCCTCGCCGGACGTCCATTTGGGCGGCATGATGGTTCACGATCGAAGGCTTTTCCGAGAGAAAAATCCTCTCGATGGCTTCCCGGTCCCGGATGTCGCACGGATAGAAGCGAGCCTTAGGGTTCACATTGCTCCTCGAGCCGCGAGAGAGGTCGTCAACAGCCACGACTTCGTGCCCTGCGTTTATGTAGGCATCGGCTACGTGCGAGGCAATGAAACCTGCCGCTCCCGTCACTAGTATCTTCACGATTTAGCCTCCTCCGCTAGTAAGCCCCTTCAGCCTTCAGAACCTTCCAAAATGTCTTGATAATGATTACGAGATCGAGCCAGATAGACCAGCGATCGATGTAGAATATGTCCATATCGACGCGCTCCTGGTAAGTCGTGGTTTGCCGCCCCATCACCTGCCAGAACCCAGTTACCCCCGGTTTGACAGAAAGTAGCTTCTCCAATTGCGGCCCGTAACGTACAGCCTCCTCCCGCCGAATCGTTCGCGGACCGACAAACGTAAGGTCGCCGCGCAACACGCTAAAGAATTGCGGAAACTCGTCGAGGCTGGATTTTCGCAAGAACCGGCCGACTCGAGTTATCCGAGGATCATCGACCAGCTTTTGCTGCTCGTGGAAACGGGATCGGAGTGCCGCGTCGGTCTCAAGAATTTTGTCAGCGTCGACATGCATGGTCCTAAACTTCAAGTAATAGCAGGTACTGCCGTCCTGACCAAGGTATGCGCTCCGATAGAAGAGCGGGCCGCGCTCCTCCATGTTTACGAGCGCAAAGACCAGCGGAGTTACAATTATAGTAACCATGCAGCCAACGAGTCCGATTACGAGGTCCAGAGCCCGCTTCACAGCGCGCTGTACGCCAAGCGACCATTGCGGCTTCGCATAGTAGCGAAGGCAGCCGGAAAACTCGTCGTGCTCGTAGTTCATATTGGCGGTTGCGAGTGCATGAGAGTAAAGCTCGACGTCCACATGCAACTGCTTGCAGCGTCGGAGCAAGTTGGCCACCCATTTCTCTCCGTCACAAAGGGCCGGACATGCCACGATCACAACGTTCGCTCCGCTGACTGACAGCGACTCTTCCAATTGTTCTACGGAACCCAATACGGGTAACCGACCCATGTCTGCAGGGGTAAATCCTGGCTTCTCAAAATCTGTGAGAACTCCAATCAAATCGTAGCCCTGGTGGCGTTGAATCGAAAGGAGCTGCTGGTATTCCGAAAGCCCGGCCGCTGACCCAATAAGCACAGCCCGGCGGCGGCACAAGCCCGCTTTCCAGAGCCTCTCGTGTACCGCTCGAAACACAGAGCGCGCCACGACTAGCAGAACGCAGGCCAGCAGGAACCATGACACTAACAGATAGCGGGAGAATACTTCCGACCGAAACACCACAAAATTGAACAGCACAAGTCCGAAGAAGCTTACCGTCACCGCCTTGCAGCTTCTTTCCAGCTCCTGCTCCGGTCTTCGCAGTTCGGGGCTTTTGTACCCGTTTAAGAGGTATAGAACGACTCCGAAGAACGGAATATAGAAGCGGTGGTATGCAAATGGAGTAAGGGCAGCCGACGGAACATGAAACAAGTACTCCACGAACCGGATTGCCAACACGTGAGCCAGCGTGATTGCGAATAGATCCCCGCCTAGGTACAAAAACTTGTCAAGTGGAGGCCAAGCGAGGCGCTGGGTATGCGCGAGTCGGGACGCTGACTCCGTTGCCGCGGACCTTGGCAATTGAGCTTCGCGAGGTGCTAGGGATTCACGCGTGGACATGGTCGACATATGAAACTCGTCCCAGAACCAATCGTACGATTGGTATCACCCGCGCCGAGTGGCAGCACGGACTTTGGCCTTGCTCATCTCTTCCATTGACTTTTCTGCATCCTGCACGAACTGCCGCACCGTTTCGCGGGTATATCTGTGGTCAATCATCTTCGGCAAAAAGTGCGGCGGAATGGTAACTATGTGTGCTCCCGCGAGCGCGGCGTTCTGAACATCCATCACCGTGCGAATGCTGCCGACGATAATGCGCGCCGAGAGCGACCAGTCATCCAGCCACCGCCGGACATTTCGGATAGTAACAGCAGGGTCGTGGCCTTCGTCAGCGACGCGCCCGGCAAACACACTAACGTACGTCGCGCCCGCTTTGGCAGCAAGAATTGCCTGATTGAACGAGAGAATGGCCGTGGCATTGACCCCGATACCCTCCTGCGATAAACGGTGCATGACGCCAAGGCAGGAGTCGCCAAATTCATTAACAATTGGTATTTTAATGACGATGTTACGTGCCCACGTAGCGAAAGTGCGGCCTTGCTCCAGCATGGTCTGGTGATCGTTGGATGTAACTTCGACGCTCAGCGGTCGCTCATTCAATAGGGCGGCGAGTCTTCGGGCACCCTCTTCCAGGTCGGTCATGCCATCCTTGAGCATAATGCTGGGATTTGTGGTAACTCCGTCGACGACGCCCTGCTGAAGCCAATGCTCAATTTGCTTTTGATCCGCAGAATCCACAAACAATTGCATGACGGGCTCCTCCTCTTTTTTCCGGGCAACGCCGCAACTTAACTTGTAACTACCACTTTCTTTGGAGCCTCCGCAGGCGCTTGAACGACGTAACGGCTGAAGAGCGAGTCATACTCATGTAGTATCTTTTCTTTGGCAAAATGCTGCAGTACGTGAACTCTCCCACTCACACCACACTGCTCCCTGAGGGCGGGATTTCCGCGTAGCAGGAGCACTGCTTCAACCAAAGCCTTCGGATCTTGAGGATGAACGATTAGTCCGCATTGTGCACGTGCTATGTATCGGGCAGTTTCACTCTCGTCACTAACCGCCGCGAGGACTGGGCGACCCGCAGCCATGTATGTCAGCAGCTTTGAAGGAATAACGGAGTCAACGATGGCGGCGCGCTGATTGACCAGAAGCACATCAGCTGCCGAATACATCTCGGCCAAACCCTCTGCTGGCTGCAATGGCAAGAGACGGATATTCCTCAGCTTGCGCTGGTTAATTGCTTCCTCTAGAACCGCTCGTTCTTCCCCCTGCCCCACCAACAACCAGACGAGGTGTGGTAGGTCCTGGGACAATTCGGCGGCCTGGACCACGTTCAATAGATCTTGTTTCTTGCCCATGTTTCCGGTGTGCATGACAAGGAAGTCCTGGCCGGCAAGTTGATTCTCGGCCCTGAATTTAGTCGCCCCGGCGATAGGATAGACTTGGTGAGTGTCGCCCCACAAGTGTATCAATAAAAGCTTCGATGGAGCGACCCCGCGGGCGGTAAGACGCTCCACAAACCCACGACAGATGCATACGATGCGGTCGGATTTTCGATAGACAAAACCTTCCAGGCCGCGGGCCGCACCCACGAACAGTCCGTCCTTCATTATTCCAGTAGCCACAGCGGCATCGGATGCGAGGTCAGTAAGTACGATCACGAAGGGATTCTTGCGAATCTTGGCTAGCAAGTACGCCGTGAGTGCGAGTGTTGGGGGGGGGCAAACGCACAAGATCACATCAGAGCTGCCAGCAAAAAGCCCGGCAAAAAAGGCGCTCAAAGTGAATGACAAATCGTGTGTCAGGCGCTGTAAGAGATTACTTCCCTGAGTGGGTACATAGTGCCAAACCCGCCTGAGGGCGACGTTCTTAATGCGTTCCTTAAGATGCAGACGTCCGCGATAGCCGTCCCAAACCCGCCATTCAGGGTAATAAGGGAACGCCGTTATGATTTCCACCTCGTGGCCCTGACTGACCAAATGCTCACACAATCCGGTTGCGAAAGGGGCAACGGCTGTTTTTTCAGGAATGTAGTTCGTGCCCAGCACGAGGACGCGCATCCGCGTTTCTCCAAAAGTCCGTACTTAAAGAATAAGACTAAGGTTGCTTCACTTCTGCCATTGGTGGGGCAGCTTGTTTCGCAACTTGCACTGCCTTTTGCGAAATCTCCACTAGAGCCAGACGCTACCCTCTTCCCGCAATCGCCAAGAGGCAGTCACCCCTGCCCTGCTGGTTTCCGAGCCATAGCGCTGGAAACAGTAACAGCCTCACCACCGACATGAAAACCAAGGTAAGCAGCGGATTCCTCAATTCCCTAGTCTTTCTGCCTTCCGTCGCGAAAAGGTGCGTAATGAGGGACTGGGCTACCCAGACGGCCGGAGTAATCTGCGCGATTTTGATTCCCGAGTATCCCGCCTCCGTCAACAATTGCCCCAACGTCTTCGGGGAAAAGTGGGAGATATGAAACGGCACGTGCCAATTGATCCAGGACTTGCCAAACACCCGTCGTAGCCAGCTCTCGCTATTGGGACAGCTGATCCAGACTTGGCCCCTTGCAGAAAGAACCCGGTGTACGGCGAGCAACATCTTCCTGGGGTCCAGCGAGTGCTCCAATACATTCGACAACACCACAACGTCATAGGTTGCAGCTGGGTGAAATTCTTCGAGCAGGCAGGTATGTACGTTGAATCCTGCGTCGCGAGCTACGGCAGCTGCCGTCTCGTTGAGCTCCAGCCCTTCGACCTTGAAGCCATTGCGGGCGTAGAGTTGGAGGCCTCGCCCCTCATTGCATCCAATGTCCAAAAGGCGGCCGGTGCCGCGCCGATGATGAAAGGCGACGTCGCCATCGAGTTGGGTCCACCATCGATAGAGAGACGAAAAAAGAAATTGCTCTCTGAGCTTAGTGTAGAGGGTGCCTTTCTCCCCGCCGAAATTATAATGCTTTTCGTATAACTGCGTTAGCTCCGTTTGGGAAGGAAGTGGGGAAGTCTGCTCGAATCCGCACTTCACGCAGCGGCGGACATCATAGGACCCGGATGTTCCAAGTCGGTTGTCGGTTACCCCTCTAACGGTTACCTTTGACGCTGACGCGCAAAGGAGACAGGATTCGTCACTCACGCTTTCAGTCCAACCCCCGGCGCGCTGAACCGCTACTGTGGCTTGAGACTTGGTGGCCATGCCAGGCGTCCGCGTGACCGCCATTGCTCCCGTTCTCTTGTGTCAAGATATTCGTCCAAAGGGTCGAGTTGATCTCGACCCCAGCTGTCTAGGCAACACTCTCAGATGTTTGCCCCGAGTGGGTCATCGACACGCGGTTCTCCAGAAAATCCTTGTAGGTTAACGCGAGGCCCTCAAGAAGTGAGACGCGAGGTCTCCATCCCAGGGCTGTGAGACGACTCGTATCGAGAAGCTTTCGCGGCGTGCCGTCAGGCCTTGTCGTGTCGAATACGACCTTGCCGTCGAAGCCAACCACACCCGCAACTGATCCTGCTAATTCCCGGATGGTGACGTCATGCCCACACCCAATGTTCACGATTGGGGCTAAGCTATCGTTCTGGACGATCGAGTCCAATTTGTTGTCGGACAAATTCATGAGCGCTACACAGGCGTCGGCAGCGTCATAACTGTATAAGAACTCCCGACGCGGTGTCCCTGTCCCCCACAAAAGAACCTCGCCCGCACCACTCACCTTGGCTTCGTGCATTTTCCGGATCATTGCGGGAACTACGTGCGAATCATGCAAGTCGTAGCGGTCTCCGGGACCGTACAGGTTTGTAGGCATGGCCGCCAGGAAGCGAGTACCGAACTGACGATTGTAAGACCAGCACATTTCGATGCCTGCGACTTTTGCAACGGCGTAAGCGCGGTTGGTTTCCTCCAATGGACCCGAGAGAAGGTATTCTTCCTTCATGGGCTGAGGCGCATGCTTGGGATAGATGCAACTGGAGCCCAGAAACAACAATTGTTCCACCCCGCTGCGATACGCCTGATGAATGACGTTGCTTTGAATCAAAAGATTCTGTCGTATGAAATCTGCCGGATAAGTAGCGTTAGCAAGTATGCCGCCAACTTTGGCCGCCGCCAGAAAAACATATCTCGGGCGCTCTAGTTCAAGGAATTGCTGGACGTCTTGCTGATTCGTCAGGTCCAACTGTTGATGAGTCCGAAGCAGAAGGTTCGTCCGCCCAAGCTCTTTGAGCCGACGTACAATGGCGGAACCCATCAGTCCCCGGTGGCCGGCGACGTATATTTTATCGGTCTGTTTCACTGGTCAATCGAATTGGCTATGCACACGGTATCCAGATCTGTGAATCAACAAGTCACGCTCGGCGACTTCGAGATCCGCCGTGGCCATCTCGGCTACGAGCTCACGGAACGTGGTCTTCGGTTGCCAGCCTAGCTTGGCATGCGCCTTACTGGCGTCGCCAAGGAGCGTGTCCACCTCGGCAGGGCGGAAGTAGTGAGAGTCTACGGCAACCACACACCGCCCACGACGGTCGAAGGCCTTCTCTTCGGAACCATGTCCCAGCCAAGTCAGTTCCATGCCCATGTGTTCAGCGGCCGCTATAACGAAGTCTCGCACAGAGTACTGCTGGCCGGTCGCGATCACATAGTCGTCTGGCTCGTCTTGCTGCAGCATGAGCCACTGCATTTCCACGTAGTCTCGAGCGTGCCCCCAGTCGCGTTTCGCGTCCAAATTGCCCAGGAAGAGACAGTCCTGCAAGCCAACCTTGACGCGCGCTAAACCTCGAGTGATTTTGCGCGTCACAAACGTCTCACCGCGCACGGGCGATTCGTGGTTGAAGAGGATTCCGTTGCACGCATACATCCCGTAAGCTTCCCGGTAGTTGATCGTAATCCAGTAGCCATAGAGCTTGGCCACTCCGTAGGGGGAGCGCGGGTGAAAGGGCGTGGTTTCCTTCTGAGGGATTTCCTGGGCCCGGCCAAAGAGTTCCGAAGTGGAGGCTTGGTAAAACCTCACCGTGTGAGTCATTCCGAGAACCCGAATCGCATCCAAAACTCGTAGTGTTCCGAGTGCATCAACATTGGCTGTATATTCCGGTGATTCAAAGGAAACGCCCACGTGGCTTTGAGCGGCGAGGTTGTAGACTTCGTCCGGTCTCACCTTCTGTATAACGTGGATCAGACTGTTGGCGTCCGTCATATCCCCGTAGTGCAAACGAAAATGAAGATCGGGGTCGTGCGGGTCCTGATATAGGTGATCGATGCGGCCTGTGTTAAACAGCGAAGTGCGGCGCTTGATCCCATGGACCTCGTATCCTTTGTGAAGCAAGAATTCCGCGAGATATGCGCCATCTTGCCCGGTAATCCCCGTAACGAGTGCCTTCTTCATGCTCTCCTTATTGTTGTCGATTCAACAACAGCGTACTGCGGCAAAGGGAAACATACAAAACACGTGCATCCAAAGTCTGTTGCTCAGCCCACATGCAAGACGTGTCGAATTGGCCCTCTCAAGCTTCGTTCGTCTATACCACCTTTGGTTTCTTGGCTTCGACACAAACCCCGGCCCCACCCAGGACGCGGTCTTCTTCCTCGACTTCTTCTATGCCAGGAATGTCGCTTCGCCGGAATTCTTTTCTGCTCACTTGTTGGAAACCGGCAAGCCGAAGATAGCGCGCCAGCGATTCGCCGTCATACATCCATTTGTGAGAATGAAAATCCTTCCAGAGGGAATAGAGCTTGAAGACGATATTGCCAGCCGGGGGTGAAGGATTGCGAAACGCCAATCTCTCGTTCAAGTGATCTGCAGCGGCAGCATTGTCCAAGGCACAGGGACTGCGACCCTCCTTCTTGCTCAGATAGTCTAGCGCCATAGCGTGCAGGTCCGGTACCACAAGCCGGATGATCCCCCCCGGCCTAAGAACCCTCTTACATTCCTCAAGCAGTTTCTGCGCATCGACGAGATACAGATGCTCCAGCACGTGTGAGGCGTATACCGCCGACATGCCGTTAGCCGGGAAGGGTAGCGGCTTGGTCAAATCGTGGATCAAAGGCCGCACCTTCCATTGAGCCCCAAAATTCGAAGGGATAAGCCCGAGGGTCGCCAGTACTTTTCGAAAACGGCGGTGATTCGAAAACCAGGCGTTCCACGAACCATCCACGTTGACCCAACCGACCGGCGCGCTTGGCCCGCAGCCTAGGTTGAGCCTATCGGTCATTGCAAAATCCACGCTGTGCACCCGCCGGTGCACAGCTGGAACAGTTGAGACCTGGCCCGTGGCGCTCATCAGGAGGTCACCTGGAGCTTTGGAGCCGGCAATTGCACTGCGGAACGCCGGACCTTTGTCTTGGCTTTCTTGGGACCGAATGCATGTGCGGCGAAGCCAGCAAATATAAACAGGGGTACAAAAAGGAAACGGTTGAACAAAATAGGATGCAGATTGGCGCCAACAAACAAAGAGGCATATACGCTCAGCCCCAGTCGCAGGGCATTTGCCGAATCCGCGGAGCGTTTCCTTTTCAGCGCGCGAAGCATGCGCATTATGGGTATGACATAGAGGGTCAGAAAACCCAGCGCACCTAACACACCCACCGCATACCAATATTGCAAGAAACTTACGTGAGCTCCGAGGAATCCGTTATCCTCGGCGAAAAACGTCATCCCAGCCTCTCCGAAATGCTCCACTCCCCACCCAGCGATGGGCTTCTGAGAAATTTCTGCGACAGCGGCAGCCGCAGTCAACAGGCGACCGTAGTTTTCCGTGTCATTCGCTTCTGTCGCACTTAGCCGGTTCCCATATTGCGAGAGCATCTCCGGAGCGAAATAGCTCACACTGCCCCAAAGGACAAAAATAGCAACCAGGCAATTCATGATTAACCTGCGGTTCAGCTTCTGGACGAGCGCCAAAGCAATCAAACCTGACACCAAGGAAACAAAGAAGGTTCGAGAACCACTGAGGATCGCCGCAAGCGTACATACCGCGACCTCAAAGATCAGGACCCAACGAACATACCCTTCTCTTTCCGAAAGGAGCATTCCGATTCCGATCAGTACGCCCAAGGCTACCGAGAGTCCAAGGATGTTCGGGTGCCCCGCCAGCCCCGCGAACCGTCCCACATCCTGCCCCCAATCGGAAACGGAACCTGTCGGGTTAACCGTTAGTACGTCCACAATACCCGGAAACACCGACGCTTGGAGCAATACGATGACGCAGTTCGCAAAGATTCCAGCAAGAAGATAGATCATGTTCTTACGGATGCTTGCCGAATGGACGACCGACAAAGGCGCAAACAGAACGAAAAGAATGAAGATCCTCGCGAGCATGCCCGCGGCATCGCTTAGATTGGAACCGCTCGTCAACGATAAGATGCTTCCGGCTAGGATCAAGGCGCCAGACAACAAGACGCCGGAGCCCGTGGACTCCAATAATCGCTTTTTCGGAACGCAAAAGAACAACAAGAGCGAAGCGAAGAAGAAGTAATCGGCGATTTGAATGCCCAGAGGACGCACGTCCTCAAACGTCTCGAAAACCAAGCCCAAACGAAAAAGAAATCCAGAAGCCAGGAAGAGATGGCTTTGCTTCTCGACCTGCACCCCAGGCAATTGAGTTGCCGAACTAAGCATTGAGCATGCTCTCGAACAGATTGAGATATTTGCGGGAGGCGTTTTCCCAGGAATAGCATTGCACTTGGCGGCGGTTGTGCTCCGCCTGTGCCCTTCCGGTGGGCTCATCGCTCCATAAATTCACGAGCAGCTCGGCTAACGCGCGATGATTCAGCGCGTCGAACAGGTTGAGTCGAAACACTCGGTCCAACTCCTCATTCGGTGGAATCCGCGACGCAATCACTGGGGTGCCAGCCGCCGCCGCCTCCAGAATCGGCAGGCTATTCGATTCGTGCAGGGACGGCATGACCAGACAAGCCGCTTTCTGGTAGAGACCAATAAGATCTACAAGCGGAACCTTACCCAGATAATGCACATAGTTCATGGACTGATCGAACAGATATTTGCGTACCTCTGGAAGCGCCGTATATGCCCCGCCCGTAAGCACCAGAGGAATTCGCAGGGCGCTACTTGCTTCGACCTCTTTCAGCGCCCGCAACAAAGTCATATGGTTTTTATGGGGCCAGAGCTGCCCCGGAAAAAGCAAAAACCTGTCTGGAATGTCATAGCGCGCAAAAAGAGCGCTCGTATCGATGGGCGTAGCAAATTGCTCGACGCGCACGCCCTCATGAATAACAACGACTTGCTCAGGGGTAATACACTCGAAGTGCTGCAAGAGGTCTCGCTTGATAAACTCACTGCTCGCCTGGAAGAAGCACGCGTGGCGCGCGCTTAGGCCGTAAGTGATACGGCGGCTCAATCTTCGAGTCCAATTGAAGAATTCTGGATAGTGAACATGCTGGATGTCGTGCATTGAGAGCAAGGTGGGCTTTTTGCCATCGAAGCTCTGGAGCACCACCGACGGCGTGTATATGAGATCGGAGTCGTCCTCCATCAGTTTGCGAATTCCTCGAAACAGCTGATTGCTGACAAACTCGTAGATCCGTTCATTGAAGGAGAGGAGCGCCGCTCTGCAAAGGCTCTTGCGAGTTGAAAACGTGCGGTCACGAAGCACGACAATCTCAAAACCCTTGCGGTTGCTCAGCGACTCGAACAGGCGCTGATTTCCCTCTGTCGCATACAGCCGAAACTGGTGGCCGTTTGCCGAACAGGCAAACCCTTCCAGCAGCCCCAACGTAAAGCTATTCAAACCTCCCACAAAGGAAGCATTAAGGTTAAGGCAGTTAACGCCGATCCGCATAGAAGCGCCGAATTTGTTCTATAACGTAAGACTGATCGTCTTCCGTCAGGCTGTACGAAGACGGCAGGGAGATCCCGCGACTGTAAATCAACTCACTAACCTGAAAGGCGCGACCCTGGACACGAATGTGTTTCCCATCCGCGTAGCACGGCTGCTGATGCAACGGTAGAAAAAACCTCCGCGTCTGAATGCTCTGCTGGCGCAGAAATGAAGCCAAGGATTCGGGTTGGTCGCACAAGAATGAGGTGAACCAAAACACCGGTTCGCATCGAGGGTCGATGTAAGCCGGGCAAATCCCGTCCAAGCCGCGAAGTTCGTCTACGTAGCGGTCATGGATTTCTCGCTTCTTGTTCACGATTGCCTTCATCTTCTTCATCTGAGCGATCCCGATTGCCGCTTGCAGGTCCGTGAAGGAAAAATTGAAGCCAATGGTTTCGTGAACGTAAATTCCCTTGCGATCGCGACCGTAGTTCTTCATGCGGTAGGCGGCTTTGGCGAGATCATCGTCGTCGGTCAAGACGATGCCGCCCTCGCCACACGTCACCGTCTTGTTCCCATAGTAAGAAAGAATGCCCATATCGCCGAAGGTGCCGACGTGTTTGCCTTCGTAGCGCACGCCGATGCCCTCGGCGGCATCCTCCAGCACTTTCAACCCATGCCGCCGCGCAAAATTCATGACCTCTGCCATATCTGCGCTCTGACCATATAAATGGACCGGCATGATGACCTTGGTGTGAGGCGTAAGCAGTTCTTCCGCTCGGGTCATATCAATACAGAATGTGTCCTCGCAGACTTCGCAGAGCACCGGAACGGCACCCGCAAGAATCACTGCACTAGCGGAAGCTACAAAGGTGAAGTTGGGAACGATAACCTCATCCCCTGGACCGACACCAAGGACCTTCAGGCACACAAACAAAGCCATCGTTCCGCTGCAAACGGCCACAGCGTGCTTAGCCCCGGTCAGCTGAGCAGTCATACTCTCAAATTCCCGGGTCAGTTCGTGCTCCACCAGAAACGTCGAGTCGATGACGCGGGTGAGTTCCCGCAGCTCGCTGGCATCAACCCAAGGTTCGATCTGTACGATCAGACCTCGCTCCGTCTGCTGCAAAGATTTGTTCATTTGCGCGGCGCTCCCGGATTCATACAATTCCTGGGTCTTCCCACACGTCTTTGATCCTGTCGGTTCTTCCGGTCGACACATCAATGACCGGCATATCCTGTATGATTTTAATGCGATCGTTTCCGCGCGCGTACGTCAGTTTTCCACCCGCGTCTCGTGATTCCCGAAACTTACTCGCGACGTAGGCTTGCCTCGGCTCCAGATCGCGGAATTCTCCCGCAATGTCCGCGCGGATGAAGAAGGCATTGTGGCCCCATACGTTGGACCCAACGAGACAATAGCCTTTTTTTTGGGCAAGGCAGTGGAACGCACCCAAAGAAGACCCATAGTAAAGGTTGGAGAAATGAGAGGCTGTCCTGTGAAAATCGTCCTTGTAGGGAACGGCGAGTGGCCGCAAACCAAATAGGCTGTTGTATTCGACGACGACGATTCTTGGCCGAATCGAGTGAATCGCCTCCCAAATCCAATAGTCGTTGCCGTCGATATCGATGGACAGCAGGCCGACATCTTCTCCGAAATTCGCTTCGCGCATTAACTCGTTGATGTTTTCGCGGGTGATCCATGTGCACTTGGCCTGCAAATCGTACTGCCAGTAGATCTGGTCTCTTTGAATGTGCCGTATGTCTTCCTTGCAGGCATCCAGCACCATCCCTTGCCAATGGTTGTTCATGAGGAGGAACCGCGTGTTACTCTCCTCGTAATTCTCGACGCCGAATTCGATGAACGTCCTTTTCGTGATAGGAAGATGGGCGACCAAGTATTGAAGAATTCCATCCTCATCCCATTGCGAGAATACGCTGAAACCGACTTTTCTTAGACTAGTGTTGGGCGGCAGGGACGCTACCTGCCAAGCCATCTGTTTGCCTAAAAGGAGTTTCAGCTTCTTCTCATGACGATGGGCATCTCCAGTGACCCTCGTATAGATAGGCTTGAGTTTTTGCTTGATCGACAAACGACCTCGGCCTTTTTTCCCGCTGATAACTCCGGCTTAGCGCCGGTAAGTCAGAATGCCCGCTCGCTTCAGTTGACTCCGGCAGTAGTCCACAAGTCTGCGAGGAAGTGAACGCCGGCACTTGCGCCTAACCTCGGCCACAAAATACGGATCGGGTTCTGACGCATCGGGAAAACGATAGTTCTGATCGCTTCCAGCGACAAGCACGGTCTGTCGGGCAGAATTGTAAGAGCAGTGCGTCCCAGATCCATCCAGGCCGATGTTGTAAACCTTGGAGGCGGTCGGCAGCACCGCCACGCCATTGTTCTTAAAGTGCGCGTACGACCAGCGGATAGCCCAGGAATCAATCTGTCCGCTCATTTGCATCGTCAGCATGCCCATGAGGTCGTCTCCGCCGCGTCGGAACAGGCGCTGTTGGTTGTTGTCACTGCAAAAGTCCGCATAGTCACTGACGTTCCAATCTACCCGCTTCCAACGGTCGTTCCACGTGCCCCATCCCCAAGAACTGCTGCGATAGGAGTAGAACGCGTCGTAACCGTAATCCTGCGGTGGCTCGAGTGCAAAGTTGAAGCCACTAACTGACAGGACACGAGATTCATTTTTGTATCGAATCAACGCACGATTCAGGAACGTCAGGAAATCTCGGGTAGTGACGAGATCGTCTTCTACCGCGATCGCCCGACCGTACTCTTGACAGAGTTGCGTCACACCCGTGATCACCGAGTTGGCAAGTCCCAGATTCCCTTCGCGCTCAATCGCCTTCACGGACCGGAATCCATCCACGCCGTGAATGCATCGCCGGACTTCTTGAACCCTGGCGACGTCAGCTTCATTTTTCGGGCCGTCGCAGAAAATGAACAAATCACTCTGAGGGGCAAGATCGTTTCGACGTAGCGTCGCTAGAGTTTCCTGCGTGTGTGCCGGACGGTTGTAGGCAAACAGTGCGATGGGCGCAAACTCACCGGGTTCGTCCAGAAGGATTGCAGCTGATGTACGATGCGCAGCCGAGTCCATAGGCAGTGTTCCGCTCATCCTACACCTCGCGCGTCATCGCGCCACGACCTCTCAACGGCCTCGAGATCGCTTGCGTCCACTTCGACGGCGGCGGATCGCATGATTAGGTCGACGCTCACCACCACGCGAAGCGCATTCCTTTTGCGAATGAGAACTCCCTCAATTCCTTGGAGAGGACCTTGCCTGACCCTCACGCGGCGCCCCACCGTCAAATAGGGATGGGGCTCCGCTCGGAGATGCTTTGCCATGCTGGCGCGAAGAGCCTCGATCTCCTTGGCTGGCAGAGCCGCTGGTCTCCCATTAAACCCAACCAGCCTGGCGACACCGGGAACTTGGAGCACCTTCAGGCGATCGCAGATCAGCAAACGAACGAAGACGTAGCCCGGAAACAAAGGCAACTGGAGTTTTATGCGCCGGTCTTTCCAGCGCCGCACGGACTCATACAGCGGGAGAAAATGGTCCACGGACCGCTCCCGCAATTGCTCGGTGACACGCTTCTCGTGGTTCGAGCTAGTATACGCGACATACCACTGCGGCACCAGCGTCTCCATCGCCACCAAGTCAATACGTGACAGCGATGTATTACCGTTACTTCTTGGCGAAATAATCATGCCCATTATAACCACCAGCTGATACAGCTTCGCCCCCTCAGCCACACGGCCGATTCGCGATTAACCCTCACCTTTTTAATAACTTACGACTAACTATCGCCACCAGACTTGAGTGGCACTCCGGAATTATCTCCGCCTGCATGCCCGTTCCAAGCTTTGTGCGTGATTCGGTGCAGTCGCGAACCGTTTGGCGTCGCCCAAGGCATATGGGTGTTCACCGTCTGAAAGATCTCCCCTACAAAAAGCTTTCCGGGATCCTGGGCATCCGTCTCTTCCCACTGCATTCGCAAAAACACGCCGAAAACTCCAAGACCCAAGGAAAAAATCCCGGCCAGACAAATGATCAGAACCCGTGGAGGAAAGGACTTCCTCTCCGGAACGCTTGCTGCATCCAGGACCTTAACGCTGGGCGTCTCCTTCGCCTCTTGCACTTTGGCAAGCTCGTATTGCTGCGTCAGTGTTTCGTAAACGGTTTCCTGAATCCGTGTACGCCGATAAAGATCCGCCCAGGTAACCCCCAAGATCGGAAGCTGGCGGATCGACGGGTATTGCGTATCGGGGGATATCGTCGTATCACTTGTCGCCCCCGCTTCCGTTCCACCGAGTTTCTCAAGTTGCCGATGGAGTTCGGCAATCCGCGCTTCCACGGTGCGAACGCGGACATTGTTTGACGTGTAGATCTGCTCGAGCCCCTTGAGTTCAGACTGCGCTGCGATCATCTGCCCCTGTAAGGTGGCAGCGGCTTCCACCATCGCCCGCCCTTGTTCCTTGATGTCGATCGTCGTGTTCTTGCTTGCAAACTGGCTGAACTTCTGTGAAGCGTCATCGAGGTCTTGTTTCACAGTGTGCAGTCGTTCTTCCAAGAAGACGCGCTCTCGGTGCGCGGCGGACGTAGATAACTCCGCAACGAGTTGGTTTAGCTCCGTGACATAAGATCCAGCAATCGCAGTGGCGCGTTTGGGGTCTCGGTCTGTGACCGTGATGTCGATAATTCCACTCTTCCGATCTTCTGAAAGTCCTGTCCGCTCGTAAAGTTTCTTTCGAGCATCCTCCTCGAGCTTGACCGCGTAAACTCTCTTCAGTTGAAACTTGTCGATGAGGCGGTCCTGCACGGTTCTGCTACTCAATACACCGACAAAAAGGGCGCCAGAACTCTTCATTCCTAGCAGATCGCCTGCAACACCCCCCAAACCGCCGTTGCCCTTGGACGCCAGCGCCGCCAACATCGCCATTCCCGTGGTGGATTGGCTGTCCGGAGGCATCAATTTCACGGTGGACTCATACCGTGATGGAATTAGAAACGCGAAGAGACATCCAAGTGTGAGCCCTGCCAGTAAGGCTTTGCCGAGAAATTGGCGTTCTCCCCAGAAAAAGCGAAGCTGTCCGACGGTTTTCCTGCGAACCTCGGCGGCGGACAACTCTTCGAGGCCCACTTCCTCATTTGCCGGCTGCGGCGATTCTTCGATTTGTGGGCTTGTACCGGTCAGCGACACTTCGTTATTCCCCTCAGCTAAGAGCTGCTTCTTGGCATCCCAAGAACTCGAATAAGAATGGACATCTCCTTGGAAGCTACGGCTCGTGGTCCACGAACGTCACGTTATCCGTGTTACGGCTCAAACCTTGGAACAATTTCTGAGGCTGAAACAAAACCTCGACAGTGGCTGAAACATTCGACGTGGCATTTGCCTGAATCACCGGAAACAACCACCGCTCGTACTGTACGGTTGTTGAAACGCTGAGATTCGGGCGCACCCAATAGTCACCCCGCGCTCCCACATCCGTCACGGTCCCCCCTTGAGGAATGAACACCTGGCTCACTTTTTGATGTCGAAAATTGAACTGCAAGCGGTTGCGCGCACTAAACCAGTAGTTCGTCCATGCCTGCGCGCCCTGTCCACCTCGGCCCACCCAATCTCCGATCAGATTGCCGTTGTTCGTGTACCCGCTGCGCCAGGTTCCATTGAAATAAAAGGTACCGGGCGCGATGGGCCCGCCGCCCGGTGGCACGTCGGTATAAATGCCCTCGGCCCGAAGATCCAACATCGGAAGCAGTGGGAAGTGCGACAAATACAGGCCCGCGTGCCATGCCGATCGGTCAGCGTATGCGATCGGCGAGAATTGGTCATCCGTATATCCATCAGCATAGAAGGTCGCCCAATTCCGCAGATGCGGGAGACGATAACTGAAGCTGAGCCCCGATGTTCGGTTTCCGGGCTTGTTTGCACCCCCAGCGTTCTCGTTTGCGGTACTGAACAAGCTCCGTCCGAACGTACGCCACGTCAGAGGATAGCCGGGTCCTCCATAGATCGTGGTTCGAAAGAAACTGAATTCAAAATTTCGGGTGGGCTTGAAACTGATCATCTGCCCGTTAATGAACGGCTGCGGAGAGAGTTTCTGTCCGAATTGCCCCGCGAAACCCGTCGGGGATAGTACGAATACTTGTCCGGAGAGCTGACCGAGAAAAAACTCCGTCCGCATGGGGCCCAACCATCCCAAGAAGCTCGGTAATTTGAGCGGTGTGGTGCGGTTGATCCGGAACATGTTGATGGGCTGGATGTTGTCGCTGAAGTCCAGAGGGCCAGCGTTACCAGGGCCCCACCACAGACTCTGCCGACCGAACGAAATCTCCCAGTTCGACGCCATGACACCGACGTACGTATCCAGCAAATTGAGCTGGCTTACGGAAGTCTGCGGTGTTCCAGGGGGCACTTGAGGATAGTCGTCGGCCGTCCGGATGACTTGGCGCGTAGCCAGGGAATAAGCCGGGATGCTCGGCGCGGTTTGCGCCTCGCCGCGGACGTACAAAACCCAGGGGCCCTCGGTGGCGTAGGCGGAGAACCCATTCACGGTGCTCCAGCCCTCGCCATACGGACGCCCGAAATCGTTGTATTGCGTCTGACCAAAGGTATAGCCGTCCGTGAGCGGCGCTCCGGAAATGTACTCCGTGCGCGAGTACAAAGACTCCAGACGGAATGCGGCGCCGTCCGTCCCATCTCCAAGGGCTTCGCTCTCCACGCGAAACTCCCGTTCTAGCGCCTCGACAAGCCGCCCAGCCTCGGTGTCGTCTCCGGCGTCCCCGAGTTTTTCTCCTGCCTCGCTCACCTGCCTCATGCATTCACGGCGCGTCCACGGCCGCATTCCCGCGAATCCGCTGTCGACCAATCCAAGCCCGGCCAAACGATCCAACGCTGGATACACCCAACTGTCCAGCGGAACGTAAGGCGAGCCCAGATTTTGCGGCCCTGCAGATTCAAATGACTTCGCGATCGCGCTGACCGACCTCCACTCGGCGCCGCCGAGCTCAGGGTCATGGCGGCGACTGTACACATCCTGCGCGACCAATTGACCGATTATGCCGCCAATGAACACGTCAGAATTGAAATGCTGTTTTCCTCGAACACGTGAAAAGCTGACGAGTGAGGCCAAGCCATAAGCGACAATTTTGGGGAGCGGCCCCGGATACTCATGAGCGATAACGCCCGCCACCGACCATGCCGCAGCCGCATGCTCCGATGGAAAAGATGTTCCGCCATGAAAGAACGGTCCGCTGTCATCGCCCTGAAACGGCCGTTCCCGCCGTAGCGTATACTTCATGGCCTCGACCGCGACCAGGCTGTTTATTGCCGCCTCACCCGCTAGAAATCCCGTTTCCCGCCAGTGCTCGTTGTGGGCAGGGTAGCTCAGCGCCCAGAGCGCTGCCGCACCTCCAACGAGGGCTCCCACCCCAGCAGTCGAGAGCGTCTTGTAGTGGCTGATCGTGCTCGGGTTATTAGAGAGATGCGTGCTGAAATCCCGATCTGTCGCGAACAGCCCGGCCGCGAAGCCGCCGGCTGGCACCAGCCAGTCTGCATCCGGAAACCGCAGCCGTGCAGGACTTGTCCAAATTTGTTTCTGGTCTTCCAAAAAATCCTTCCCCAACCTTGTCAAACGGTGGTGCGAACTCGTCGTGGCATTCGGGTCCGAACTGCCTGAGCCTGTCGCTGCTTTCGTCTTGTCTTTCTCTTCTTTTTTGGCTGGGGCACTCTTGTCCGCAGCGCCATTCTGGACCTCGGGTTCTTGCGGCCGTGCAGCCCCCAAGATTGGCCCGCCGACCACCAAACCACTGGTAGCCAACGTGCACCCCAGCACTATAACCCTCATCCGAACTGGGAGTTTCCCCGTCACGGATGGATATACGCAACCGCCAGTGCAGCCGAAGCAGCCAACTGCCCTGCCTGGAACAGGTTCTGCCAGTTTCGCGTTCCGATGCGTGGCGCTACTTCTGGCACAACGATCGAATCGCCCGGCCTTAGCGGAACATTGAGCGGATCGCCAGACCAGAATCCCGAATTGTTTTTCGCGGCCAGCACCGATCCGTCCGCCCGAATCACAAATACAGCCTTCTTGTTCGCCAGTTGCGTCAACCCTCCGGCTTGGGTGAGATACCATCTCGCACTTCTCCCCGGCCGGTAACTTACGGCGGTTGGGTTAAACACCTGCCCATTCACGGTCACGTAATCCGCCTTCTTCGGTATCACCAGCACATCGCCGTCGCGTACCGGCACGTCTGCCGCGGTATTTCGCCACCCTCGCACATCCGGTTGAACGTGAATAACGACACGCCCGATCGGAGGATTCGCCTGCAGTTCCGTGAGCGTCGTCTCCGTCTCCGCAATCGCCGTCAGTTTTGCATTTTTCTGGTCCGCATCGCCTTCGGGTAAAGCCTTTAGATTAATTTGTTCTTGTTTTAACCGGCGCACCATCTCCAAGCGCGCATTCATCTCCAATTCTCGTACCTCTCGCCGCATCAGGACCGCACCGTAGGGATACGCCTGCGAGCTGAACCCGCCGGCCCGTTCCAGCACCGAGCTGAGTTTCTCGCCAGGACGAATCCCAAACGGTCCCGGGTGCTGCACTTCTCCCCGCACCGTGACCGAAGCCCCGACATCACTCCATCCTGGGTTCTGCGGGATTGTCAGCACGTCTCCGTCATGTAGAAGCTTATTTTCGTTGGGCTCGCCGGCGAGGACAGCGGAGAGTGCGATGGGCAACTCCTCGCTGGAAGTACGCTGTGGATCGCCTGCTGCGTAACGGGTCAGATCCGCGGTTGTCGTGTCAGCCGTCCGCTTCAATCCCCCGGCCACTTGGATTAGATCTTCCACGTGCATGTTTGTCGTCAACGGATAACGTCCCGGCTTAGCCACTTCGCCCCTTATATCCACGGTCGGCGGATCTACTTGGGCTACGTTGCGATGGATCAACAGCCGATCGCGCGACTCGAGCAGCACGTTGTCCGCAGGATTGCCGGCGAGAGCCTCTCCCAACTTGACATTCAAGATCTTCATGGTTCCGTCGGCTTGGGTACGGAAAAGCTGCGCGGAATCGAGCGCCGCGTCCGGCGAAACACCGCCAGCCAAATAGACTGCATCCCGCAAACGGACTTGGCCCGAAGTGCCGTACTTCCCGGGCGCCCGCACCTCGCCGCCGATCCAAACGGCAGGGGCCGGCTCAAAATCGTAACGGCCAAAGACCCGAACCGTATCATGCGCCTGGAGTTTGGGCGCCGTCGCAGGATCGGCTAGCGCCGCGGCAAGGTCGAAGCTTTCGACACTGGGCCGGAAATCCGGCGGATTGAGCCGCACGATTTCCGCGTAATGCCCAGCAGGTTCTGGCAGCAGGTCGCCATAGGACTTGATCAAGTCCGTCAGCTTCATACCATCGCTGTAGGAGTAACGGCCAGGCCGCTGCACATGCCCCTGGAGATAGATGGCGCTTTCGTTATATGGCGCGATTGGAAAAATATGGATTTGATCCCCGTCCTGAATCTTAAAGCCACTCAGCTGTTTTGCCACTGCTTCCGGATCCTTGTTGGCCGAAATGTCAACACTCAACATGGTTCGCTTTTCGTGGGCTTCCAGCCGCTGCACTTCAATATGTTGCAGAGCGGCTGCCGGCAAGATGCCCCCCGCCAGCTCCAGCGCCTCCTCCAAGTTTGTCTCCCCGCGCAGTTCGTAGATTGCCGGCCGCCGCACCATTCCTTCAATCGTTACCTGCGGACCGATGGGAGCCACCAGCAGCGTGTCCCCGTTCTCGAGGTGCGCCATTTCTCCGCGCACTCCGTGCAGCAACAGGTCGTAGGCGTCTACTTCTTCAATCAGCTGCTTGCCGCGATAGTGTTTGATCGTGCGGAGAGAGCCACGCTCGGTCACCCCTGCGGACTTGAAAATCGCGTTCAGCGGCGTGGACAGCGAGCTAATGTCGTAGGCCCCCGGCTCCGCCACATCGCCGACTACGTACAATCGCACCGCCCTCAGCCGCGATAGCGAAACATCTGCCGAGACGTCGCGGTAATTCGCTCGCAGTACCTGCTGTACGGTCTGCTGCACCTCGCTCAGGCTATGCCCGCTGACCAGCACCGGCCCGGACTCCGGCAACGAGATGCGCCCCTGGCGGTCCACTGTCCGGGTGATTCGCTGGGACACCCCGCCCCAAAGATCGATCGCCAGCCCGTCCCCCGGCCCGACCACATAGTCTGCGCCGGCCGGCAGATCCATGGGGAACTCATCCGGATCATTGTCCTCGTTCCGGAAGACTTCCATGCCAAAACGCTCTAGTGGGCGCTGTCGCGCAGAGGCTTGCACGTACATGTCATAGAGAGATGGAATGTCGGCGTAAGGATTGGGGCGACGCACCATGGACACCGGCGACAGGTCTTCCACCGGCGTTCTCCTGCGCAGCTCCCGAGCCCAATCGACGCGGCCGTTCATGTCCCTATACGACCGCGGATTGCTTCCAATACTCCGGTTCCGGTCCATGTATGACGCCGAATCCCCAGTCATGTTCCCTAAATCCAGAGGCAGCCCAAGTCCCCCGCCCAATCCTCCAATTCCCGTCCCTTGCGACGCCGCCATCATTTGCGCGATTCGTGAGCCGCGGCTTTCCGTGCCGCCGTCGTCGCCGCCGCCCGAACCGAACCCTCCCCGGTCGCCCTGCACGTTTCCTAATTGCTGCAACGCTGCCGACGCATCTGGACTTCCGCCGACGCCGGAGTTAGACGACGATCCCGCGCTGGCGCGCAGGATTTGCGCTCCGGAGGCCTGCGGAGCTTGTTGCAGCATGTTCGGAGCGTTTCGGTCGGGTGTCTGGCCCAACCCTCCGTTCGGTGCGCGAAGCTCGCGCCTGGTCCTGAGCGGAGACGTTTCCGGGCAGCCTTCCTGCTGGCCGCGCTCGCAATTCTCCGTTCCTTCTCCGTTCGCCACTTTCTTGATCTCGGCGTCAACTTCTGCGTCCTCTTGCGCCTCAACCTGCACCTGCCGCTTGGCGCGCTCCTTCAAAATCAATTCTCGTTCTTTGCCAAGTTCCGAGTCGGCATTAAAACTCGGCAGCAAATATCCGTATTTCTGCACCAAGCGTGTGGCCACGGAGCGAAACACAATGTCGCGTTCCAGCCGGTCGAAAATCGCTTGATCGGTCAGCGAGGAATCTTCGACGATCTGTCCGTTGTCTGTCGCCTCCTTTATCGCTAATCGTTTTAGCTCCACCAGCAGGCCCGCGTCCTTTAGAAGCACTTCCTTCACTTGTACTGCCGACGCGGCCAAATGACTCAGATTCTCCTTAGCGAGATCCGAGGGCTCCGGCGAGCGCCGGGAAGAGGGCGCTTCGCGCACCGCCCGCTGCCGCTCGTTTTCCTGTTCCTGTGCCCGCGCAGGCGGGCATATTGCCAGCGCTACGACCATCGATAGTCCCGCCAAGAATGTGCCGGCTCGAATACTAAGTGCCCGCTTCCCCGCCACTGACTGCATCACGCACGCTCCCCCGCGCCCGCAGGCGTAATGTTTCGCACCGCGTTGAGAATGCCCTGCTCGGAAGGTTCAATCTCACTGGAATGAATATCGAACGACGCCCAGTAAAAGACACTGCAGTTCTGCTGCGACGCGACTGCGATGATGCGCAACCCCGGATGGTCACGCAATAACGTGTCGCATATGTCCGGCCTTTTCGCCGGCTCATCAAGCGCGATGACCAGCAAGTCCGGCAACGTCTGATGTACTCGGTCGCGAATCTCCGCCTCATCCAATACTTCCCCGACCACTTCTATGCCGGGCTCATCCGCAAGAGTTGCGAGAATCAACTCGCGCATCAGCTTCGGACGGTTGGCCACCAAGATGCGAATCACCCTGTCCATGTCGTACTCCTCGTTCCTGCCAGTATTCGCGAATTGGAACAGAAGAGAAGGCTCAAAGAAGACCTCTTTCGCAGGCCAACCAACCGACTTTCAGGAGCATCAAATCGCTCCATCGAGATTTCGGATAAGTACTAACGACTTCTCAAGGGCCAAGGAGGAGGCACTACGTTATGGTTGAGAAATAGCTCGCTCATTGTGCCTTGACACGGTACGTAGCTGGCTACTAACTTGGCCGCATCAACTTTTTGACGCGTACTGGTTTCGAGGTTTTGGAGTATCTTTAAGTAGCACAAAAGGTTATGGGAAGGCTCTGAGGGCTTTGAATGATTCAAAATAGTGACAAGCAGTCGTCTTCATCGACGAACGTCTATGTCGTGGCCGAAAACCGCTTGCTTCGCGAGACGCTCGTGCGCCTGTTCCGCAAACGGGGCGATCTGTGTGTTGTCGGGGAAAACTCTTACTCCTGTTCGACGCCGGAGCACGTTGCCTCTGCTCAGTCTGACTTGCTCCTCTTGGACTGTTTTAATCCCAATCATAAATCAGACGACCTGATCTGCGACCTTCGCGAATCCGTTCCCCAAATCAAGGTCATTCTCTTCGGAATGGACGAGGACGCCGATATTTTCCTTCAAGCCGTTCGATTGGGCATCAATGGCTACGTCTTGAAAAACGCATCCGCTGCGGAGCTCACGGACGCGGTGCGCGCGGTGGCACAAGGCGAGGCAGTCTGTCCTGCGAGATTCTGCAAGATACTTTTCCAAACTATTGCCAACGAATCCAGCCAAAGGGCTGCTATTGAAGAACAACGGGCGGGCATGCGCTTCGAACTCACCCAGCGCCAGCGTCAGTTAATGTCTCTGGTTGCCATGGGCCTGAGCAACAAGGAGATTGCATCGAATCTGAATTTGTCCGAATTCACGGTGAAGAACCACATCTACCGCGTCATGAAGCAGGTTGACGCGCAAAATCGTCACGAGGCCGTCCACCTCATCCGCGCCGGCACGCCCCACCAAGACGAATGGCAAGAGCTTCCTCTGCGTTAGCCAAGATCTCCTTTTACTGCGGCTACTGCCAATGCGGAATGGCACGTTCGCGATCAGCCCAGTGATCGAGGATGTCGCGCACCACCTTATCTCCCACAATCTGGGCCGTCTCTAATGCTGGCAAATAAGCTGAGTAATTGCCAAAGATCATCGCTTTCAAGCTCTCCGCGGGTGTTGTACCGGGTGCTTCGCGGTCATAGTTGCTCACCGTGCGCAGCACCAGCACGCGCTGCAGGTCCACCCGGCCAGCCTGACTCAAGAAAGTAAGCGCTTGCAACGTCCCCGAATCTTCCATGGCCGCAACCATGTAGTTGCCCTTACCGCCGGTGTAATACCGGGTCCAAGCGTTAGCCCACTCCTCCAGCTTCGAACCATGCCAGAACGTGCTAGCCGATAACGTGTCCCCGCGCGTGACGAACGGCGGCTTCAGCGCATTGGGAAAACCGGCGAACCGCGCCCGCGACTTCTGCAATCCTTCGGAATCGGCGAGCGGCACGTCCTTCGTGAGGTGAACCGCCCAACCCACCAGTCCCGGGTTCAGCGTGTAAACTTCCCCTTCAAGTTCGCTCCGCACCGGCTGCTCGTAGGGCACCCCCTTGCGCAGCGGCACGTAGCCCGTCGGCCAGGTATTAGGAATTTGGCGCGCATCAATCTCAAACGCCAGATCTCCATCTATAACGTGGTCCGCCCAGACGGCCGACCCCAGTGACACATCCGCAGGATCTCCTCCGCCGATTCCAGCGACAACCCAGTATGCCTTGGACAAGTCGAATCGCGGGTCCAGGCCTACCGCCATCACTGAGGCCGCCGCCTTGGCGGTCGCGACTCCGGTGACCATGCCGAGCACTCCATCCTTATTCAGACGCACATGATGGTAGCCCGCAGGTAGGGAAAGAACCTGATCCAAGTGCTCGCGCTCCACCCACAATTGAAACTCGCCGGGAGCATCGCCGGTATCCTCCCCGCGCTCAAACGCCGCCATCACGACAACCTTCACGCGGATCGGCTTGTCGGGTGAGTTCTCCTGGCAATACAAAGCCGCCCAAGGCACAAAAGTCGCCAGTAGTGCCAGACACGACTTCCGTACGGTATTCGTCGCCCTCAAGGTCACGTTCGGCTCCTCAAGAATGGAGCCCTCCGGACGATTAATCCCTTAGTTATGGTAGTATGTAAAGTTATGGCAGGGTGTTCCATTGCACGCCGGGGTACAGACTGGGTATGCGAAAAGCACGGTACGCTAACTGCCCGTGTAAGTCCATTTGCCAAACGAGTTGTGGGCTTACGGGATCTTGGGTCACTTCTTGGATCCGCGAACTGAACGTCGGACTGACCATGAACGCGGCGATATCGTACTCAGCATTTCCGTTTTCTAATACGTTGATGCTTCCGCAACACAGCGAGAAGACCGGTAGCTTGTATTGCCAAAGGATTTGAGCCGTCTTCGCGTTTTCATCCAGCTGGAAAATCACCGGGCGGCTATAACAAGTAGCCGTGGGAGGGCCGCATACCGTTCCGCTCGTATCCAAAACTCGACCGTTTCCGTTGTCAAACATCATGAGCGGGAAAACCCCGGCGCTCTTTCCACCAATCAATACTGGATAGTGCTGTGCGTAGTTGAAATCAGCCGGGCTGCCGCCCGGAATGGTAAAGTCTCCGCCGGGTCCGAGCCTCCACAAAATATTTCCGCTTCCCCGGCCGTTCTCATAGTCGATCTTGACGACCCAATCCTGGTCTCGCATCGAGAGAATCAGGTTTCCATCGTCGGGAGAATAAATGAGCGCGTTGGCATGGGTCCAATCCGGAAAACTCAGTGGCCGCCGGTTGATGTCCAGGTGGTCGAAGGTGGACCAGGTCCACACCGGATTCCGGTTTTCGTCGAGGTCAATCAATACGTCGCCGGTGACCTGCGTGTTGCCCGGGAAACCGGGTAAGTCGGTGAACGTTTTGAACATATTTCCGAGCAATAGTAGATGACCATTGGTGAGCGGCAGGATGTCGTGATGCAATTCATTCAAAACGATCGGAGAACCCACTTGCGCCAACGACTTGTTGACATCGGAGCCACCGAATTGAGAAACAGTATCGCCCGCCAAGTTGATTTCCCGTACTCCGTCAAAGTTGCCGCTCACGACTAGCAAGAAATCACCGTTTGGCAGGAGTTTGATAGGAAACGGAGAGTCAAGTAGCGTCCCGTCTTGCAGGTCGTTATACCAAATGAGATTTCCCTTTAGGTCGAACGCGGCGGCCGTGACCGGGGCCGTTTGTGAAACGGGGGTTAGATTGAACGCATTGATCAATTCGATACCCGGATTCGGTGTGAGCCCACCAGGCTGGGTCACGGTCACCTGGGGAACGCGCGAGGGGGCTAATCCTCCGGTGGTAAAAGTGTGATCTGAATCGAATACCGTCGTTCCGTCGTCAAAATCGACGCGCGCCCGCATGTGATAGGTCGTGAACGCCCGCATCCCCGCTACGAGAATGCTGACTTGACGGCTGGTCGCGGTTTGCAGACCATACGTTGTGTCCAATCCGAAGTCAATCGTCAACGAGCCGTTGCGCGGCGGAACGATGGTATACCGCGCCACGAGTGGGTTCTGCGTTGCAGTCACGACCCCTGGCGTTAGTTGCGACGCTCCCACGGAAGGAGCAAGCGCGTTGGGAGCTGTTGTCGATGAACTCCCGCCTCCGCAGCCGATGAGTAAAATAGCCTCAAGTGCACAAATCCCCAAAACAGATTTCTTCGCGTTTGATCCCATGTCCTAGGTTGAGATACTCCCCTTCCGACCCGGTTTGTTTTTACCCTGAGGCGCCAAATTTCCTTGAGAAGTTAACACGATCATGCATATTGGCCAAGCTCTCTCATAGGTTCAGTACGTGATGACTATCGTATTAGAAACGCTGAGGAACCAACTATGCACTTCACACTAGACCGGATTTCCCAGCCCACTCAACGATGTAGTTCTTCAAGAACGCGGTGAACTCCTCCGCAACTGGCGAAAGCTTCCTGCCTCCCTTGCGAATCTGGTAGAAGTCAAGGTCCAGTTGGATTGACAAAGAACTCATCAGGAGTCCTCGGTTCCTACATTCCGGCAATGCTAAGGAAGGAACGACATCTCAGGTCTATCGTGACCACGGCGGTGAGAGGTTTTCATTCGACGTTGTACAAAGACTCGGTCTGGTCTCTCACCAGACTAGGCTGGCGGCGAGAGTTGATCATAAAACCGAACACCAAGGCCGCATCGTGGGCGGCAGCGGACAACAGCAACCCGTAGACGGCGCCACGTAGCCCGAAGTGGTTTACCAGAGGTATGCCCCCGAAGAGTGTGGCGGCGCCACTACACACATAAGCATAAAAAACGAACATTGGCTTCTCGGCAGCATTTAGTGCGCAACCCAAAACGTTCCCAAACCCCACGAGCAGCGGCAGAAAGGCAAGGATGTAAAGCGTGGGCACGAGTTCATCAAATTTTCCGGCGTAAAGCCAGTGCATCGCAGGCTTACCGGCGAAGCGCACAAAGAGTGCGAACAGTGCGTTCAAAGTCACAATCGCTAAACCGTATCGCATCGTAAACGACTGAAAGCTTCTCATTTGATTGCTCGCGTAACGGGCGGCGAGCGCGGGGATGACCAAAAACGATAGCGCAGCCAACACCTGGTCCATCGGCGCGACGAGCATTTGCATGACTCTGAGGCCAGCAACATCCTTGACAGAAACCAAGCCGGCGACAATCCAGTAATAACCCTGGCTGGTGAGCTGAAACACAAACGCCGTCGAAAAAACCCATTTTGAATACTTCCAGTGCTCCCGCCAATAGCCGGGTTCCGAGTCCAGGAAGGACTGCATGGGGTGCCCGAGAGCGAGTTTCCTGCCTACGCCGAGGCCCGCTACGATCCATGCTAGTGCAAGAATCAGGAACACGGAAAAACCATTCAAGAGGTGCGCTTTTGTCAGTAGCCATAGCGCACAAGCAGCCGTTATGAAGCAGATGAGAGAGGCTTCGGCCGCGAAGCCTGGCTTCCGCTGGACGTAAAAAACGCGGCGGAGGAAAATGCTCGATAAGAGAATACCGGTGGTCAGACCCAAACCCAACAATGTGCGAGAGAGTAGGTGCGGCGCGGCAAAGTAGAGCACCAGGCACGTCAGAAGCACCAGCACCGACAGCGCTAACCCGACCAACCCGTTGACCTTAACCATCAGACGCAGATACTCGGAAAATCGGTTGCGGTATCTCCCAGAGCCGTAGACGGTGAATGGCTCGAGGATTGCCGAGTTGTGCAGCGCGGTAAAAAAGGTGAAGACCGAATACGATAGGGCAAACACACCGTACTCTTCCTTGGTTTGTGTACGGGCCAGCATCACGTTGGCCAGAAAAGTGGCTCCGACGGCAAAACCCTGATCGGCAAGGCTGTAACCGACGGACATCAGCCTTGACAGTGCCGGCAGAGCAGCTACCGACGCTCGAAGCCAGCGGTTGGTCCACCCGATGCCGTTCGCTACTTCGGCGGGGACGCCCACGGACTCGTCAGTATTCAGTGGTGGAATACGATCCATGATGATCTCAAGAACGCTCACAGCCACAGCAATCCGCCAGAGCTGTAAGAAAAATCGAATACACAACTTGGATACAAAGGCGTCTGCAGCAGATTGAGGCGGTCCTTCCTCCGACATACGGATTCTTAGACCGGCAGAGGATTCTCAAGGGACGGCCCCTCCCGGTGTTGTGGGCCGCGTTTTTCGTGGTTGGCGTAAGTGGCGTTCCATGGCGGTTCAAAGTTGTCGGAGCCGGTCCACGGACAGTCCGCAGGATTCGTACCCACCGCGACTATTGTCGCACGGTTTCGTCGGTTGGATCATCGAACCCTGAATGCAGCTTCGCCGTCCTTCTTGTTGTCCTTCAGGGCTATTGAAGGCTTCGGGCGGCCCCCGAGATACGTCTTCTCGTCATCCTGTTCGCTGCGCAGAGCCAGTCGAAGATGAAAGGTCTGATCTGATCGGCTCGGCTCGTGCACGCGGCTCATAGGCGCGTTATTGTGGCGCTACCCGGACCGAACGCTCAATGCTGCACTACGGATGCGACGGGAATCGAGCGCATAAACTCGATAACGGGAGCCGTCGGGGTCATCTTTCGGAACAGGAAACAGCGGCCATATCTCGTCAATGGTATGTTTCTGCCACTCAGGCGGAATCACGTCGCCCGAACGCATAATTGGCGACATACCCCACGGGTTCGCAAACACGATCCATGCTTGTCTGGGCGCTTCCCGCAGCGACTGGGCGATGTTTTCGACGACCATACGCAAGGTTTGCTTAAGAAACGGGTTGTAAAAGTGAAATACCGTCACGTCACTCGGGACGCGCCAATAGGCCGCGTTAGTGCAGACGACTTCGATGTCTTGACAGATGGTCCCTCTTGCCCTCGCTATATTCTCTAACGAGCGCTCGACGAGGCTTTGTGAGAGCTCCACTCCCATAACGCGGTTGAACGGAAACGTTCCAGCTGCCACCAGGGTCCGTCCCAAGCCGCTTCCATAGTCGACGAATGCACCAGAAATCGGGACGTGTCTCATGGCGTTGAAGAAAGCGGGATACGAGGTCGGTGCGTACCATACCGAATCGGGATCATCAATCCCCAGCGCCTCGAGGGAGATCTTTCCACGGGTCCGAACGCCGAAGCGCCGCTCGAAGAGCTCCTCGGTCAGCCGTGCCCTCGCCGATTGCAGCAGACGTGCGCAGGCGAGTCGGAACGTATAGACCGGCCCCTCTGTCCTGAGCATCCGTGCAGCGGTCTTGATGCGGCCCAACGTCCTGGACATCGTGGAGCCCCTCCGCGGTCTTACCGGATCAATCTTGACCCATATCTGCTCTGTGTTCAGGTTTTTTCTTGCCCTTCAGGGCTTGCTGCAGACTGCGCGCGGCCCTCCTTGCTCCCGCCAGTCCGGGCCATAGGAATAATGAGGCGGTTCGCCAGGGGACTTCGAGCCCACCAAACTGGTTCTTGAACCGCCCCACGAGATACGTCTTCTCGTCAACCTGTTCCCTGCGCGGAGTCGGTCCCAGATGGAAGGTCTGATCGCCTCGCGCCCGCGACCTCAGAATCGCCTCGTGCACGAGCAGGGTGTTGCCTCCGGCTTCGCGGTGTGCCAGCGCAGAGCCGGCTGCGTGGTAGTAGGTGGCCCTTTTCCAGCTCATCGTCATGATGCCTGCGATAGGGGTCCCCGAGGCAAGTCGAGCAAGTAGCACCTCGCAATGACCGGCTGGCGAAAGCGTGGTCCAGAGCCGGGCGAAATAGTCGGCAGGCCGCGGCCGCGCGCCGGCCGATCGCATCGTCTCCGCGTGCAAAGCGGAGAAGCTCTCAACGTCGGCCACGTCCCTGGCGCACGATACGCAGACACCTTCACGTTGCGCCTTCTTGACAGTGCTCTTGCAGCCCTTTCGATACTCCATCCATAGTGCGGCCTCCGTCTGCGTGAGGTCGATCACCTTGGCCGGGACGGACCTGATTTCAAATCCGAACTGAGCGAGAACTGAGGTCGCCGGGACGTCCGGTCCCGGGGCCATGGTCGGCAGCTCCCACTTCACCAGAAGCGCGCCGCTACAACGGCCTATGTGCTGGATTGCGCGGATGGCCGCTGCATCCAACTCATCCTTTTCAGACTCGGCCATCCCGGTCGCTCGGGCCAGTCCCGACCGACCGTTATAGAGGCCCTGAAGAGGTACCTGACGAATCTCAGGGATGCGCTCTGAATGCAGGGTGATGACGGCGCGCAAGATGCCGCTCCCGTTCACCAGTCCAAACGAACGATCCTTGCCAGCACCGGCAGCAGCCTGCCAACGGGAAGTGTGGAAGAGCCAAGCCTCCGAAGACTCCTCGACGAACCGATCCCACGCGCTCGAAGCGATCCCCCTGCGAGGAACAATTTTGAAGCGATGAGTCATTTCCCTTGATGATACAGGACGCTCGTTCCACTTCAATGGCAAATCCCGTTTGTGCGACCGTCCGGACTTTCAGAAAACCGTCTAGTCGTGAAATAAATGAGCATGCAGATTAGGTGAACGGCCTGGGTCTAGAGTCGTCCACCACTCGAGAAATGGAGACACCACAAATTGCGGTCGACCCGAACTGTATCAACTGTGTTGAGGTCGCATTCGACCGGGAACCTTTCGACCACGATGTTTTGGGGACTTGGATTTGGCACCGAGAAAACTAGCGAGGGCGTATCGCTGTGGCATTGGGGCGACTATGACACGTTCAAAGCGTATTTCTATTGGTCCGCAGATCTTGGCACAGACATTGGGGGCGAACAACACGCGTTCTAGTGGCTCCAATCCAAAAATTAGGAGTCAACCCGTTTGAACCGTTGCGCTTACAAATTATTACTCGCTGCTAGATTGACCCTAAATTTGACCCACCCTTAGTATATTAGCGCGTTATGTCCCCTGTCTGAATGTGTCGTCTCCAGTTACATATGATTAGGCAACAAAGCGCTTATTTAGAGTCGTTGCCCAAGGATGGTGATAGAAGAGACAAAGGTCTCGCTTCCCTCGAAAATCGAACCCTAGGAGAGTCCCAGTGAAAAATATCAGAAACTGCTTCTACCTTCTTGTACTGTCTCTGTTCGCCAGTAGTATTGCCCAGGCGCAGGCAACGCGCACTTGGGTTTCAGGCGTTGGCGATGACGCTAATCCTTGCAGCCGCACCGCTCCCTGTAAGACTTTCGCTGGTGCCATCTCTAAAACCCTCGCTGGAGGCGAGATTGACGCATTGGACCCGGGCGGTTTCGGTGCTCTCACAATTACCAAGGCTATTACTATCGATGGTGGAGCAGGTCAGGTCGCCTCGGTGCTGGTGAGCGGCACTAATGCGATAGTAGTCAGCGCCGGTGCGTCTGATACCGTAACCCTGCGCAACCTTTCTTTCGATGGCCTCGGAACCTCGGGCGGCGCCACACCGGGAATCAACGGAATAATGTCCCAATCTGGCGGGAATCTTCACATAGAACACTGCACGATCTTCGGCTTCAGCCACAACGGTATTGACATCGAACCTACATCAGGCGGAAACGTGACCGTCTCAAATACGATCAGCAGAGACAACAGCGGAAGCGGTATCTTCGCAACGGGTGGCGCTGCGGTGTCAGTGACCGTCAGTGATTCTCAGTTCACAAACAACGTCATTGGCGTGTTTGCTTCGGATTCTGCGCAATTCGCAGTAAGGAACAGCGACGCATCCGGTAATAGCCTGATCGGTTTTTGCGCTCTCGCAAATGGGGGAAGCGCAGTACTCAATATTGCCAGTTCTATGGCCTCTAACAATTCCTCGGCGGGAGTTCAGGCCGGAGGTGGCGGCGGCTCTGCCGTGATTCGTCTCACTGGCGTCTCGACGTTTAACAATGGAGTGAGCGGCTGGGTGGTTGGGTCCAACGGCTCTATCGTTTCATTCGGAAACAACTACAACTCTGGCACCGGAGCGGCCACCTCAGTTATCGCGCCGAAATAAAGAACGACGGAACAAGAGCGGCGCGGGAGCGTTAACGAGGAACGGACGACCAGTTTTGGGGGTAATCTCCAAGGGCCAGTAATCGGCATGGCCTCAAATCAAAAACGCGCCCCTGACGCGATTGTCGAGTCTGCGGCCTTCGGAGACCGGATTGCCAAGATCAATCCGGAAACGCGATACTCAAGTCTGATTAACGCGGTGGTCTCAATAGGTCGATGCAACACCATCTGATGTAAGGCTGCTCTCTAAAGGTGGAGTGATATGAGGCCGGGACAACGGTTTGGACTTTCTGCGATCGAGAAGAACGAATCTGGCGTCGATGCGCGAGGACATCTCGCGCGGGATTGCTTCCGGCTGGTCGATTCGGGAGATCGCCAGACGCTTGGATCGAGTGGCTTCGACGGTGGGCCGGGAGGTCACACGGCATGGTGGCCGTCCCAGCTATCGGACGCACGAGGCGGATGTGTCCACTAGGTACGTTCATCCCTCCGAGGAGGCTGTGTTCACGGCGCTGGAAAAATTGGGTGGGCACAAAATTGGGCACACGATGATTGACGCCGGTACCGAGACAAATTGCAAGAAACTGCTACCTTCTTGAATCTAAGGGAGAAAAGTGGTCGGGGCGAATGGACTTGAACCATCGACCTCCTGGTCCCGAACCGGAGAGGCGAAAAATCTAAAGCCTTGTGGGTGCCGCACTTACAAGCCGAGCCACGCATAAAACCCTGCCTTAGTTGGTCCACATGGTACACAAACACCCTGGAACAACTTCAATCACCATTTCTATCCTCTTATCCCCAGCTTCTTGCCATCCTGAGCGTAGGCTCGCGCAGGAGCTGACCGATGTATCCCGGCTCCGGAACCTATGTTGGCTAATTCCGTCGGAACAATGTCGTTCTTGTTCGGTGGCGCTGGTTTCGCGTAGGCCTTCGGGCTTCTCGCTGCTGGAGTCTCGGTTACCAGCCACTTCGCTCGCTTGTTGCCGGCTGGTTGGTCGTGCTGGGAATGATCGTCGCCGTGGCCGGCGAGCTGTCTTTTTTGAGCCTGATCGCCTATCCCACAAACCTGGCAATCCCAGTAACGAGGTACGTTGGATTCGCCTGGCTGATCCTAGTTGATGGCCGCTTGCCAGAAACGCTCCGTCGTACACAAGCAGCGTCCCAGGAAGGGGTAACAGCATGAGCTCTTTACGCTTCAGTCCAAAGACAGCGGACCCTTTGTTTCGTATCCGGAAATGCGCGACGTGCGCGATGGCAATACGGTTGGCGAGCCCGAGCTTGGCTCGGCCAACTCGAAAACGATTGCGGGCCTTGCCGGGGACATGGCCGCTCCCACAACGGCAACGATCCCTCCCCCAACCCTCTCGCAAACGAGGCAACCCGATGCCCCGCAGCAACCCTGACGCCGCGCGCTGTGAACCCGGCGAACATCGCCAGCCAAAGCGTTCTTTCTAATCGGTTATCTTGACACTCTCACTGGCCGATCGGAAGGTTGTTCTACAAGGGGAGCGCGAAACCCTTCGACTAGCCCGGGCTGCGAGTCGCTTACAGCGATCACGCAGCTACTGCAAGCGGGTCTCGACGCAGTATTTGCTTGAATCGTCATAATAGATAGCATCATCCACTTTTTTGACGGCTTCCGCAGGCCGCAACAACCGTGAAACATCTTGACAAAAAACGGAGGCTGCACTATAAGCCTTTCAATTGTGATAATCGGTTAGACGCGATTGGCGTTTCTAGCCAAACGGCCGAAGGGACCGCGTCGCGAGGAACCGAGGATGGTCGCTTCCCAAAAAAGTGGGGCGAAGTCGAGCGCTCGTTAATTCGGAGGTAGTATGCAGATCAAAAGCTTGCGCATCTGTCAGGGCGTTCTAAGTTTCGCGTTTCTTCTGCTGACTTGCGGCCAGATTTTCGCAGGCGTTACGGCCAGTATTTCGGGAACGGTGAAAGACCCGGCCGGAGCTGCCGTCGTGGGAGCCAAGGTAACCGCGACGAATACGGAAACGGGCGTCGTTTCATCGCAATTGACGAATGGAGATGGCTACTATTCCTTCCAGTCGCTACCGCTCGGGCGCTACGACATTGACGTGCAACAAACGGGATTCAAGGCCTACCGGCAGACGGGCCTGGTGCTGGACGTGAACGCGGCGCTCGTCGTTGATATAGCCCTGCAAATAGGGCAAATCAGCGAGAAGGTGGAAGTGTCGAGCGGTGCATTGCACGTAGAGACCGCCAGCTCGCAGTTGGGTGAAGTGATTGAAGGGCAACGGATGACAACGGTGCCGTTAGTATCTCGAAGCTACACGGATTTGCTGGCGTTACAACCGGGAGTTGTAGCGACTCCATCTGGCATCTCCGGTGGATATGCAGGCCAATTCAGTGCGTTCACCTCGGCCGGATTCGCGGAGCCAGCCGTGTCCGGCAGTCTGAACGGAGGGGCACTCTCCGTAAACGGACAAAGAGAAGCGAACAACGGGTTCATTTTGAATGGGATCAACGTAAAGGATTCGGCTTTTGGAGGAACCACGGTGATTCCCAACCTGGACTCTCTCGCCGAGTTCCGCATCCTAACGAATAATTACGACGCGGAGTATGGAAATTACAGCGGCGGCCAGATCAATGTGGTCACGAAGTCTGGAACAAATTCCATTCACGGAAACGTTTTCGAGTTCCTGCGGAATACGAGCCTGGATGCCAAGAATTTTTTCGATGGTCTTACTCCAGGTGGGACCCGCGGCGTCTATCACCAGAATGAATTCGGGGGCACCGTCGGCGGTCCGATCAAGAAGGACAAGATATTCTTCTTCGCGGACTATCAAGGCAATCGCATCGTGCAGGGTGTAAGCACGGGCATTGCTGTTCCTTCGTCGGCAGAGCTTGGCGGCGACTTTTCGGCCCCTGGGCCGCAGCAGCAACTGGCACTAGCGAACAAAACCATCCCAGTCACAGCTACTGCCTGGGCCAACCAACTGTCCACCGAACTAGGCTATCCCGTAACGCCGGGAGAACCGTATTTTTTTGCAGGTTGCACGGATAAACTGAAATGCGTCTTCCCCAACGCGATGATTCCGGCTGCGATCATCTCTCCAATCGCGCAAAATCTGCTTAAATTCTTCCCCGCTCCGACCCAGACTTCTTCAACAGGCGCCGCATTTTTCTCCAGTTCGGCCTTTGGGCAGCGTCTCACCGACAACAAGACGAGTGGCCGAGTTGATGCTAACACGAGGTTTGGCACACTCTTCAGCTATTACGTCTTCGACCGCTATTCGCTCAACAATCCCTACCCGACCGCGAATGTACCAGGCTTCAGTGCGACGGGAACAGGGCAAACTCAGGCCATTGCATTGGGGGACACGAAGACATTTGGCAGCTCGAACGTGAATGAGTTCCGTCTCGGATTCGTGCGGGTAAACAATATTTTCAATCAACCGAATGGCGGAAAAGGTGTGACGCTGGCCTCGCTTGGTTTCCCGACAGGCGGGAACGGCATCATTCCGCTAGCACCCGCGATCGAGGGCGTGCCGGAAGTCGATTTTCTAGGTTCCGGCACGGTGATCGGAGTGCCCAGCCGCCCCATTCGGCTGCTCGAGAACACGTACCAGGTTGTAGATAACTTCAGCAAGATCAGCGGAACGCACACACTGCGGTTCGGTGGAAGCTTTCACTACAACCAGTTGGTGGAGCAAATCGACAACGTGCTGAATGGCAATTTCCAGTTTGACGGCTCAGAAACGGGCATCGACTATGCGGACTTCCTAATAGGCGCTCCAGTGGTCTACGTTCAAGGCCAAGCTCTGCCTTTCAATGGACGCTCCAAGTATTTTGGGCTTTACGGTCAGGATAGCTGGCGGGCGCGCTCCAATCTCACGCTGAACTATGGTTTGCGTTGGGACGTGAGCCCGCCGTGGTATGAACAGCACAATCAGTACGAAACCATAGTGCCCGGTCTGCAATCAAAGGTTTTCCCTGGCTCGCCCACCGGATGGGTATTTCCGGGAGACCCGGGAATCTCGCGCGGTTTGGCCCCCACGCGATACAATAACTTTGGCCCACGCTTGGGATTGGCGTATTCGCCGAGCAGCAGTGACGGGTTGCTCCGCAAGTTGACCGGCGGCCCCGGCCAGACCAGCATCCGAGCGGGCTATGGCGTGTTTTTCACCGCATTGGAAGGTTCCACAAATTACAATGAAATTGGCGACTCTCCGTTTGGTTTCTTCTACACGGCAAGCGCGCCCCAGTTCGCCACACCATTTGCGGACCGCACTGACAATGGAGTTCCAGGGCAGAAATTCCCAGTGGTTTTCCCGTCTCTGAATGTGGGCCCGAAAAATCCCGATAACAGCGTAAATTGGACGAATTTCACACCCATCGGAAGTTCGCCGGCCTTCTACTATAAAAACCGTCTGCCCTACGCGGAAAATTACGACCTATCGCTGCAGCGGCAGTTCGGAACGGCAACCCTCCTGACGTTGAGTTACGTCGGAGCGCAGGGGCACCGCCTTCTGACGACGATGGAAGCGAACCCTGGGAATCCGCAAGCGTGTCTGGCCATTCCCGGTTGCGGCCCCGGGACCGAGAACAACTTCGATAACGTGCGCTCGCCTTTTCCGAACCACAACTTGTTCCAAAGCGACGCTTGGTTCATCACGAACGGGCAATCGAGTTACAACTCTTTGCAACTGAGCCTGCGCCATACCACGGGGCGCCTCCAGCTTCTGGCTGGCTATACTTGGAGTAAATCTTTGGATAACTCTTCGGGTTACGGCGAGCAGGTCAACTTTTTGGGTCCAAAACGCAGCATCGCCTTGTCCGCCTTTGACGCAACCCACAACTTCGTGGCCAGCTACAACTATAGCCTGCCGCTGGACAAATTGGCTTCGAATCGGCTGACTCAGGGTTGGGCACTGAGTGGAATCACCAGATTCTCGACGGGACTTCCGGTAATTATTTACGAGGGTGACAACAATTCGCTGCTGGGCACGACGTCTTCCGGCCCAATTCCGTTGGGACTTGACGAGCCTAACTACGTCGGCGGACCGGTCCATCTCCTTGATCCGCGCAGCGGGTCCAGTTTGCAGTATTTTGACGCTTCAGGTTTCAGTCAAGAAGTCGTTGGACAACTTGGCAATTCCTCTCGGCGATTCTTCCACGGCCCGGGTATAAACAACTGGGATATGGCTCTATTGAAGGATACGAAGCTGGCCGAGAAAATCAATCTGCAGTTTCGCGCGGAATTCTTCAACGTCTTCAACCATACGCAGTTTGGGTTCGTCCAGGGCAACAAAAATGCCGGCAACTTCGGTTCTGTGACCTCTGCGGCGCCGCCGCGCATTGGGCAGCTTTCGTTGAAGCTGAACTTCTAAAGCGGCGACGTCTAATTGGTTGCCGGGATGGGGCACAGCAAGGCTGTGCCCCTACGAGTTCGAGATCGCAGTCGGCGTGGCGGAAACATAGAACGGCAGAAAACCTCAGCGGAACAGAAGGCGACCAAGATGTCGGCCCAAGGCGTACTCGCGGCAACACTCGTCAAACCGGGACAATACGAGATTCGGGAGTATCCGCTGCCGGAGCCGGCCCCGGGGTGCGTGCTGGTGAAGATGGAGATGTCCGGAATTTGTGGAACGGACAAGCACACCTTTCAGGGTTACACCACGCAATACGGCGACAGGCAACTGGAATTCCCCATCATTCAGGGACACGAGAATGTGGGAACGGTCGCGGCGATTGGAGGTCATGGGAAATACAGCGACTTCGAAGGGATTCCGCTGCGGGTGGGAGACCGCGTGGTGGTGGGAGCCAACGTGGCGTGCGGGCAGTGCTACTACTGCCAGCACGATTTTCCTTACTACTGCTGCGAGAAGACCACGGACTATGGAAACAACCTGAGCGCCAAGAATGCGCCGCACCTTTTTGGCGGGTGGTCGCAGTACATGTACATCGTACCGGGAAGTTTTTTGGTGAAGGTTCCCGACGATTTGCCTTCGGACGTGGCCGTGCTTACAGAGATTTTCGCCGTGACAGTGGGGTTGGACCGCGCGAAACAGATGTCCGCGTTTCCGAACGAGTCGTTTCGATTTGACGACACGGTGGTAGTCCTTGGCGTGGGTCCGCTGGGCATGTGTTTTCTGATGAAAGCACGGATGTTGGGAGCTGGAACGATTATTGCCATGGATTTGTCAGAATACCGTCTGAATTTTGCGAAGCGGCTGGGCGCTGACCATGCGATTCACGTGGGGAAGACGTCGAAAGCGGAGCGCTTGCAGATGGTGAAGGATCTGACGCATGGGCGGGGCGCGGACATGGTCGTGGAGTGCGCGGGGGTGCCGGAGGCGGTGCCGGAAGGATTGGAGATGCTGCGGGTAAGCGGGTTGCTGGTGGAGGCGGGGAATTTTTCGGATTTGGGGGAGATTTCGCTGAGCCCGCACCGCCATCTTTGCGCGAAGAACGCGCGGATTCTTAGCGTGGGCGGCGAAGAGCCTGCGGCTTATGGGCCAGGCATGCGGCAGATGGCGCGGTATTTGAAGCATTATCCCCTGCGGGAGTTTGTGACTCACCGGTTTGGATTGCGGGACGTGGAGGCGGCGGTGCGAAAGTCCATCGAGGCGGATTCGATGAAGGTGGTGCTGGAGCCGTGGCGGTGACGGCGCGCTTTTGTGCAGGTCATTTTAATTTGTAGAGAAAAGGGAAAAACATGAGCGGAATGAACGAGAGATTTTTGTTTGCTTCGGCGCCGGATAGCTGGGGAGTACTGGACTATCCGGGACCTTCATGGGAGCAATCGTACGAGAAGATGCTGGATGAGATGGTGGAGGCGGGGTACACGGGATCGGAACTCGGGCCATACGGATTTTTCCCGACGGATCCGAAGATTTTGCAGGCACAACTGGAGAAACGGAAGCTGAAGCTGCTGGCTTCGTTCGTGCCAGTGAAGATGACCGATCCGGCGGCGGGGACCGCGGTGATCGAACGCATCCGGAAGGTCGGAAACCTGCTGGCGACTTTGAAGGCGCCTTTCTTGGTGATGGCGGACGATCAGTCGAGCGAGCGCAATGCGTTTTCCGGGCGGGTGTACGACAAGGCCTGTCCGACCTTGAGCGCGGAACAGTGGAAGCACATCGGGAAGATCGTGGCCGATGCGGAAAAAGTGGCGAATGAGTTTGGGCTGGACCTGGTGTTTCATCCGCACGTCGCGACGTACGTGGAGACGCCGGAGGAGTGCGAGCGGTTTTTTGACGCGACGTCGCACACGAACGTCGGGTTGTGCCTGGATACCGGGCATTGCGTTTACGGTCATGGGGACTCCGTGACGGAAGCGGAGAAGTACAAGAGCAAGCTGCGGTTCGTGCACATCAAGGATTGCAGTGTGAAGGTTCTGGAAGACGCGCGGCGGAACAAGTTCACGTTTGAAGAGGCCATCGAGCACAAGGTATTTACGGTGATCGGGGAGGGCAACATCGATTTTCCCGCGTTTTTCCGGACGCTGGTGAAGAACGGATATTCGGGGTGGTCGGTGGTGGAGCAGGACGTGAAATTTGGCGCGACGCCGATTCCGCCGACAGAAAGTATTGCTGCGAGTTTGAAGTATTTGCGAGGGATTGTGCGGGACCTTGGGACGGCGGCTGCGGCGCGCTAGCTGCGGCGATTTGTTGCCCTTTGGATTGATCGCGGGACGTCGGTCACAAACTCTTGGACGCCATGGGAGAAGAGCGGATGCGCAAGTTGGGAGTCGGTGTGCTCGGGGTTGGCGAGATGGGTAAGCGCCACGCGGAGAATCTGCGGCGGCTGGTGCCGGAAGCGCGTCTGGTGGCGGTGGCTGACGCAGCGGCGGAACGCGCGCGGCAGGTGGCGGCGGAGTTGGAGATCGAACATTCGTACGGCAGCCCGGAGGCAATGCTCGAATGTAAGGAGTTGGACGCGGTTTTGATCGCGACTCCGGATAAATTCCACGCGCAGGCGATTATCGCGGCGGCGCACGCGGGGAAAGACATTCTGTGCGAGAAGCCGCTGGCTTTGAATCTTGCCGACGGGCACGCGGCTTTGGACGCCGTGGCTAAAGCGGGCGTGCGATTGCAGATCGGATTTATGCGGCGGTACGACCCGGCGTATGCGGCGGCTATGCACCGAGTCGAGGCCGGGGAGATCGGAGTGCCGGTCATTTTCAAGTCGGTGGGGCGGGATAAGGATGCGTCACCGATTGCGGCTTATGAAGCCAACCTGAACGGGATGGTGTTTTACAACAATACGATCCACGACTTTGACCTGGCGCGATGGATCATGCGGGACGAGATCGCGGAGGTGCATTCGTACACCACCGTGGCGATCCGGCCGGAGGTAGCGAAGTACGGGGACGTTGTGGCCAGCGTGGTGAACGTACGATACGAGCACGGGGCGATTGGCAACATTGAATCGTATATGCAAGCGGTGTACGGGTACGACGTCCGGACCGAGATCGTGGGATCGAAGGGGTCGATTCTGGTGGGCAGCCTGCGGCAGACCGCGGCGACTTTCTTGACCTCCGGCGGCGGCGTGCAGACGCTGGCGGATCATTTTTTGACAAGGTTTGCTGACGCATATCTTGCAGAGGTTCGAGATTTCGTGCAGAACACTTTGAATGACCGGCCGGTGCGGGTCACGGGCGAAGACGGATTGAAGGCGCTGGGAATCGCGGTGGCGGCGGAGAATTCGCACGTGCTTGGGAAGCCGGCGAGGGTGACGGTTGAGCGGTCCAGCGCATCGGCGTGAGCTGGAGACCGTGTTGGCGAGTTTCTTCGATTTAGGTTTTGTAGATTTCGCGTGACTGGTGGGGAGAGGCGCGCACTGGGAGGGATGTTATGACTCAAGCGACCGCGGCTGCCTATAAGAGTCCACTGCATAAAATGACGCAGACGACGCCGACTTGTTTGTGGAATGACTCGGCGTCGCTTCAGGAACTGACGTACTCGATGGAGCATGGCGGCGTGGGAGCGACGTGCAATCCGGTCATCGTGTTAGGAGTCTTGAAGAAAGAGATGAATTTGTGGAAGGGGCGCATCGAGGGACTAATCGCGGAGCGGCCAACGGCGACGGAAGAGGAGATTGCGTGGCAATTGGTGCGCGAGATTTCCGTGCGCGGAGCGAAGGTGCTGAAACCGATTTTCGAAGTGGAGGGCGGGAAGAACGGCAGGTTGTCGATACAGACCGATCCGCGATTGTTTCGAGATTCGCGGGCGATTGTGGAGCAGGCGGTTGAGTTCAACGGGCTGGCGCCGAACATGATCGTGAAGATTCCAGTGACGCGGGCGGGGATTCCAGCGATCGAGGAGGCCACCTACCGCGGAATCAGTATCAACGCGACGGTGTGCTTCACTTTGCCGCAGTGCATCGCGGTGGCGGAAGCGGTGGAGCGCGGGTTGCAGCGGCGGGAGCGCGAAGGCAAGGAAATCGCGACCATGGGTCCGGTGTGCACCATCATGGTCGGCCGGCTGGATGATTGGCTGAAGGTGCTGGTGGAAAAAGACAATGTCGCGATCGATCCAGGATATTTGGAGTGGGCTGGCGTGGCAGTCTTCAAAAAGACCTACCGGATATTTCGCGAGCGTGGGTACCGGTTGCGGCTTTTATCAGCGGCGTTCCGGAACCATATGCATTGGAGCGAATTGATTGGGGGCGATTTGGTGATTTCGCCGCCGTACGCGTGGCAGGTGCGCTTTAATGCCAGCGACATCGAGGTTCGTTCGCAGATCGATGAACCAGTGGCGGTGAATGTGGTGGAGCAGTTGGCGAGGAAGTTTCCGGACTTCCTGCGGGCGAGTACGGAAGGCGGGTTGTCGGTGGAGGAGTTCGATACGTTTGGGCCGACGCGGCGGACGTTGCGGCAGTTTGTGGCCGCTTGCCATGATTTGGATGGAGTGGTGCGGGATTTTCTAATTCCGAACCCGGATGTGGAGTGAGGACGCGGCATTAGGGCCGAAGCTCTTTCAGTCGAACTTTAAGTTTGCTTTTCTCCTTCTGGCTACACGATTGATGCGCAGCCGAAAATATCTGAACAATTCTGACTTTGGAGGCCAGCACAAGTGGGAAAACTAGCGATCACCGGTGGCGAACCGGTACGGAAAGCCCCTTTTACAACATGGCCGATGGCCACGAAGGAGGAGGCCGACGCATTGCAAGATGTGCTCACCAGTTCGAAATGGGGCGGGCAGCCTTTTCCCGGGAAGCACGCAGAGGCGTTCGCGAAGAAGTTCGCCGAGGTGCACACCGCGAAGTACGCCCAATGCGTGAATACGGGAACAGTGGCGATTCAAGCGGCGTTGAAGGCAATTGGGATACGTCCCGGAGACGAAGTAATTGTGCCGGCTTACACGTGGGAAGGAACGGTAGGGCCGGTCCTGCTGGTCAATGCGATTCCAGTATTCGTGGACGTCGATCCGGAAACCTATTGCCTGGACGCGAAGCTGATCGAGAAGGCGATCACCCCGAAGACGAAGGCGATTTTACCGGTGCACTTGGGAATGCGCTTCGCGGACATGGACGAGATCTTGCGCATTGCCGCGAAGCATAACTTGAAAGTGATCGAGGATTGCGCCCACGCGCACGGCGGGAAGTGGAGGGGCAAGGGAGCGGGCTCGATGGGGGATCTGGGCGCGTTCAGCTTTCAGTCGAGCAAATTGATTACCTCGGGCGAAGGCGGAGCGGTCATTACGAACAATTTGGAATACATGGAGCGCGTGCAGAGTTACATAAATGCGGGGCGCGCGAGCCTGACAGACAAATATCACCACCGAATTATTGGATTTAATTACCGCCTGGGGGAATTTCAAGCCGCAGTACTCGGGCCGCAGCTCGACAGGTTGCCGGCGCAGGCGGCGCTCCGCGAAAAGAACATGAAGCACTTTGAAGCGCAGTTGCAGAACACGCCGCAGATTGGGTTGTTGAAGCCCGATCCGCGGATTACCGGTCCGGCGCCATATGGCTATGTGATGAAATATTTTTCGGCGAAGGCCAAGGAGATTCCGCGGGCAGCGTTTGTGGCGGCATTGCAACTGGAAGGGATCCCGTGCGACGGGCTGTTCTACGAGCCGGTGTACAAGAGCTCGCTGTTCCCTGTGGATTCCGCGGATTTTCCAGCATTGAGTTGGGGACGGGAAAAGCCGCTGGATCTCAGGAGCATGTATTCCTGCCCGGAAGCGGATCGTGCGGCTTATCACGAGGCGGTGTGGTTTGCGCATCAGCACTTCCTGGGTACGACCGAGGACGTGGATGCGATCGCAAATGCGATTCACAAGGTGCTCGGCAGCCTGGAAGAATTGCGCGGGCTGGATCACAAAGCGATTCGGAACCAGAAATTGGGACGCGCAGATCGCGAGAGTTAGTTGGCGCCGTCCGCCTCTGGCCTTATTTGTTTTCGATTAGCGCGTTTAGAGTGTCGAGCGGGTTCCTATCCATGACAGGGCTGAACAAGGTTGGCTACGCCGTGGTGGGGCTCGGGAACATTGCGCAAGGCTCGGTACTTCCGGCATTCGCAAAGAGCAAAAAAGCGAAGCTTGTGGCCTTGGCAAGCCGGGACAAGCGAAAGGCCGGGCGGCTGGCCCGAAAGTTCAATGCCTGCGCCTCCTATGGCGCCGAAGAATACGGCGCGTGTTTGGCAAACCCTGAAGTATCCGCCGTGTACATCGCGACTCCGCCCGGAGAACATGTGGAGTTTACGTTACAGGCCGCGCGCGCGGGTAAGCACGTGCTGTGCGAAAAGCCGTTAGCGGCGAGTGTTGTGCAGTCCGCCCAGATGGTCGAGGCTTGCCAGCGAAGCGGCGTGCTGTTGATGACGGCCTACCGAAAGTATTTCGAGCCGAGCCGCCTGTACTTGAAAAAGTTGATCCAAGATGGCGGCTTGGGCCGAATTGATGTGATCCATGCTGCATTCAGTGAGCTGTATTCGCCTGGCGTCTCGCCAGCGTGGCTGATAGATGCAAAATTGGCGGGCGGAGGCCCACTGATGGATTTGGGCGTGTACTGCGTAAATACCAGCCGTTGGCTGGTAGACGAAGATCCCGTTGAGGTAAGCGCGCAGATGTGGACCCACGACATCGCAACGTTCCGAAATGTGGAAGAAGGCATCTCGTTTCGCATGCACTTCCCGAGCGGTCTAGTGGTACAGGGCATTTCAACCTACGGAGCGGCTCTGTCATCTTTCCTATACGTCCAGGGGACCAAGGGCTGGCTTTCTCTTTCCCCTGCTTTTCCCTTTGACGAAGAGCGGCGGCTGACTGGAAAAATCGGTGGGCGGTGGGTGGAGCGAAAGTTTCCGGTCATCGATGAGTTTGCGCTGGAACTCGACGCCTTCGCTTCCGCCATTCAGAATAAAGGCGTGATAGCCGCGGACGGAGCCCAGGGCCATCGAGATATGATCATTCTCGAGGCCATCTATCAGGCCGCGCGCAGACAAGAACGCGTTGTCATAGGATACTGAACGCTCCGCTTTAGGCCGTTACGCGTTTGAAACGGGAGGTACTGTTCGCTTTGGCAAAAGACGGGCGAAAAAAGTCTAGCAAGTCCGCAAGCATCTACGATGTCGCGCGAGAGTCCGCTGTATCCGTCTTCACGGTCTCCGCGGTAGTGAACAACAAGAGCCACGTGGGCAAGAAACTCCGCGAGCGCGTCGAAGCTGCCATCCGGAAACTGAACTACCGCCCCAACCTGGTCGCCCGCAGCCTGGCGAAACAGCGGACGCACACCATCGGTATGATCGTGCCGGACATTGCGAACCCCTTTTTTCCGATGGTGGTTCGCGGCGCTGAGGATGCGGCCCAGAAGCACGGCTACAACCTCCTGTTGTGCAACAGTGACGACAACCTGGACAAAGAGGAGAGGGCCGTGGAGTTGCTGCTCTCCAAGCGCGTCGATGGAATTCTGCTGACCAAAGCCGCCGAAGATTTTCGACCGTCCTTGCGGCAAATGATCAAAGAGGTGGACATTCCTTTCGTCCTGGTGATGCGCACTTACCCAAAGCTGACCAAGGACGCGGTGATCTCCGACGACTACCAAGGCGCGTATGAAGCTGTCTGCCACCTGGCGCGGGCGGGCCGGCGGAGGATCGGATTGATCAGCGGCCCCCTGAAGGTTAGCAACGCGAAGGCGCGCTGGCAGGGTTTTCACGATGCGCTGAAGGCCATGGGTCTCCTTTACGAGCCGGAATTGGTGATCGAAGGGGACTACCGGATCGAATCGGGATTTCGCGGAGGGCACTCCCTGTTGTCTCAACGGCCCGATGGAATTTACGTCGCGAACCATCTGATGACGATTGGCCTGCTGAAGGCCGCGGACGAAATGGGCTTGCGCTGCCCCGAAGATTTCGGCTTGGTGAGTTTCGACGATTATCCGTGGCTGAGTATCTTCCGGCCTAGACTGACGACCGTGGAATTGCCCAAACACCAGTTGGGGAGTGAAGCAGCGGAGTTGCTCATCAAACGCATTGCGGGAAATCGCGACAAGGCCGTCGTCCGGAAACTGCTACCGGAACTGCGGATTCGCGAGTCGTGCGGGTTTGCCCTGCATGTGTCGCGCGGACCGCTACTGGACGCCGTGCCCGCGCCTGCCGAAGAAAGCGCTTCCCTGCCGCAGCCGCCTACGATTCGCTGAAATCGAAGAGTTTCGTCCGGAGCGTGAAGCCTCGTGTTTTGTAGGCGGCGTAAACCACGCCGACGCCAAGCCAGATCAGTCCCGCATATTTTGTCCAAGTCTGCAAGCTGATCAGCAGTACAAAACAAAACACAAAGCCAAATCCAGGGATAAAAGCGTCGACGAAGAAGCTCCTTCGCCCTGCCGCCTCCGGCGAAAACCAGAAATGCCGCAATGCCGCGAAATTGACCGCCATGAAAGCGATCAATGCACCGAAGGTAACGACTTCGGCGGAGCGCTCCCAGGGAATTGTAATCGTGGCGATGTACGCAAGGATTCCGACAATCCACACGTTGTAGACCGGAGTGTTTTTTGTGGGGCTCAGGTGGCCGAAGATCTTCTTGGGCAAGACGTCGTCGCGGCCCATGCTGTAGAGCAGACGGGCTGCGCCGACGTGTCCGGCAAGACCGCAAGCGATGCTGGAGACCAACAGCAACACTCCGTAAGCGGTAAAGAGCAGCGGACCGCTGGCCGCACGAGCGACATCCATGAAGGCGGTCTCGGGATTCAGAAGCGTGGAATGATCCGGCCAGACCAGTTGGGCCATGTAGACTTGCAGGCCGCTGAACAATCCCGTGAAGATGCACACAAACACGGAGGCGAGGAGAACATTGCGCTTCGGGTTGCGCACTTCCTCGGCAAGAATGGAGACGCCGTCGAATCCGATGAATACCAGCGCGGCGAGAGATGTTCCCGCCGCGAGACCTCGCAGATGGAAGGTAGCGGGATTGTAGATCGGCTTAAGAGAAAACAGGCCCGTGAATCTCTCGTGCAGCACGACGTAGCGGAAGGCTTCAACAAGGAATACGGCTGTGATCAACACCATGAAAGCGAGAAGAATTTCGTTGGTGCGAGCCGTGAACTTGATGCCTTGGACGGTCATGATGGTGATGAAGCCGACAGCGAGGGCCGCGAGCAGCGCGAACGGAATGCGCGGCGCCATGCGCTGAATGGCCAGAACGGCGTACAGCGCGTTCTGGACAGGCTGAAACAGATACTCGAGAAACATCGCCCATCCCACGATAAATCCCACGTGCGGGTTCAGGCCGCGGCTGATGTAGGTGTAGACGGAACCTGTGGAGGGGTAGACGCTGGCCATGCGGCCAAAGCTCACGGCGGTGACGGACATCGCCACCATAGCCAGGAGGAGCGTCGTCGTGGCGTGGCCGTGAGAGAGGACTTGCGCTTCGCCGAACAGCGGAACCGCGGCGATCGGTGAAGTCAGAATGATCCCGTAATAGATGAGGTCCCACAGACTCAGGACCCGCTTTAGATGAGGTTGCCCGGGTGTCCCGGTCTGGACTGCCGCCGCGGTTGTTTCCACCCTGCCCTCTTTCTTCCTGAAGCGTCAAAAGAAAGAACTGTGTGGCTTGTCGAGAAAATCCCTGGGTAGCGTGCGCTAGAAGAAAAAGCGTTCCTTCTTACGTGCTTCCTCATATTTCTGGCGAGCGGCCTTGACGGATTCGCGACCGGAGACTTCCGCAATGGGGACATCCCACCATGATTCGTACCCGGGGACTCTTTGATCGTAGGAGGTTTCGACGACGACTACCGCGGTGCGCGGTTGCTTTCTGGCCAACACGAGAGCTTCCTTGAGTTCAGCCGTGGTCTGCGCGCGAATCGTCCATGCTCCCAGGCTTGCTGCGTTGGCCGCAAAATCGACCGGAAGGAATTCGCCGTCGTACTTTCCTCCACGACGATATCGATACTCCGTGCCCATGCCGTCGTTGCCGCAGGACCGGCTGAGTCCTCCAATGCTGGAGAAGCCGTGATTGTCGAGCAGCACGATGTTTAGTTTGCAGCTTTCTTGCAGGGACGTGACGATTTCCTGCGCCATCATCAGGTAAGAACCGTCGCCAACCAGTACGTACACTTCGCGCGCCGGCTCGGCCATTTTTACGCCCAGTCCGCCGGCGATCTCATAGCCCATGCACGAGTAGCCGTACTCCATGTGATAGCCGCCGGGCACGCGCGTGCGCCACAACTTATGCAGGTCTCCCGGCAAACTGCCTGCGGCACAGATCATGATGTCAGACGGCTGGGTAAAGTTGTTGATCGCGCCGATGACTTCTCCCTGGGCGAGGAGAGGGTCGCTGTGGAGATTATGGATGCGGTCGACTTCTTTTTCCCACTCGGCGCGCAGACACGCGATTCTGCTGCGGTAGCTTTCAGCGACTTCGTAGCCGGCCACCGCCTGCTGGAGTTCCTCGATGGTGACGCGTGCGTCGCCGGTAAGGGCCAGAGCGGCGTGCTTGTAGGCGTCGAACTCCGCAACGTTGATATTGATGAAACGGACCGAGGGATTCTGGAAAGCCGTCTTCGAGGCGCTCGTGAAGTCCCCGTAGCGCGTGCCAATGCCCACGATGAGGTCTGCTTCACGCGCGAAGATGTTCGCACCGGGAGTGCCGGTGACTCCCACGGCGCCGAGTTGTTGAGGATGGTCGAATGGCAGGGAGCCTTTGCCGGCTTGCGTTTCGCAGACGGGAATGCCGGTGACTTGCGCAAACTTGGAGAGCGCTTCAGAAGCTTCGGAGTAGAGCACGCCTCCGCCCGCGACGATGAGCGGTTTTTTCGCCGCGCGAAACCATTCGGCTGCGCGCTTCAACAGATTCTGATCGCAGCGGCTGCGTGGGATGGTCCAAACTCGCTTTTGGAAAAATTCTTCGGGAAAGTCGAAGGCTTCTGTTTGCACGTCCTGTGGCAAGCTGAGCGTCACGGCTCCGGTTTCCGCGGGCGACGCCAGCACGCGCATGGCTTCGGGCAACGCGGTGAGCAGTTGCTCGGGACGCTGGATGCGGTCCCAATAGCGAGAGACCGGCTTGAAGCAGTCGTTGACGGAAATGTCCTGAGTTTGCGGCGATTCGAGTTGTTGCAAGACTGGGGCGACGTTGCGCCGCGCGAAGATGTCGCCCGGGAGCAGCAGCACCGGCACACGATTGATCGTCGCGGCGGCGGCTCCGGTGAGCATGTTCGTAGCGCCCGGACCGATGGAGGTGGTACAAGCCAGCGTTCGCATGCGAAAACTTGCCTTGGCGAAGGCCGCCGCGGTGTGCACCATGGCTTGTTCGTTGCGGAAGAGATAGTAGGGTAAGCCGGGGTCTTGTTCGAGCGCTTGTCCGATGCCCGTGACGTTCCCGTGTCCAAAGATTCCCAGGCATCCTTCGAAGAGGCGGTGTTGCCTGGCGTCCCGTTCGGTGTACTGGTTCTTGAGGAACGAGACGATGGCTTGCGCCATGGTGAGGCGAGTGGTCATTAGAAGAGGCTCGGTGGCAATACTACAGCTTGGACACTGGAGTTCGTGGGCAAATTAATGGAAGGGAGATTCTTGAGCCGAGAATCTAAGCGATTATAAGTTACACTGGCTGAACGCAAGAAGTGAGAAGGTTTGGCAAGTGGCTGGTCTTCGGCCGGCGCCGGCGCTTTACCGGTGTTCTTGGAGGAAGCAGTCCGCATCGGTTTCGATTCTCCGAGTGATCACTCCCTCACGAGGGGCAAGCGAGCGTCGATGCCGTTCCAGGTCGAGCGAATCCAGACGTGTTGCGGATCCTCAGTGACCGACAAAGCGCGAGACGAGCCGGCCAGAAAATTCAAGTAGTACACATCGTATCCTGGGCCAGCTACGACCGGATGATAGCCGTTGCGCACCAGAACTACGTCGCCGTCCCGGGTCTTCAGAGTTCGCTCCTCTGAATTCTGGCCGGAGTACAAGTGTTGGAACGCGAATCCTTCCGGCTGCCGGATGCGGTAGTAGTAGATTTCATCGAGATCCACTTCCGCCGGAGGATTGTGCACGTCGTGCTTATGAGGAGGATAGCTGGACCAATTTCCGCCCGGCGTATAGACCTCGACGGCCATCAGCCTATCTGCTGGAAAGGCGGGAGTCATCACATCGACGATCTGGCGCGACACATTACCGCCGCCGCGGAGGCTGCTGGCAACGTCCGCTGGAGTAATCAATTTAGGCGCTAAGCGAGCATCGGACGGGACTCTGCATTCCGCGATTTCACACACCGTCTGTGCTGTGAAGGTGGCGTCGCTGCCGGCGGGCAGATAGAGCGTGTACGGAAAGCCGTCGAAAACATTCTTGCGTTTCCCGATTTGCTTTTGGCCCTGCCCCCAATCGGCGAGGCAGGTTCCGCCCAGAAGTACGAATGCCGCTTCTTCGTTTTCCGTGCGGCTTCGGAAGACGTCGGCGGGCTGCAAGCGCCGGACAAAGAAACTCATCCATTCCCACTTGGCTTGCTGACGGGGGAGATGAAGAAGTTCGCCTCCCTGCTGGAGCGCCAAGTTCTGCGAATGGACCAGGAAACTACCTTCGCTCACATCGCCTCCCGCGCGAGCAACGTGTCTGGAGATCCTCGATCCTGCTAATCCGCTAACCGCTTTGACACTATGGCAAATGCAGCCTTCGTTGTCAATCCGGGCGCTCAGGGACGCCGGTTTCGGAAGAACAGGTTTGAGCGCCGACCGACCGTCTCTAGTTGAGAGATGCTCCATTCGCATTGTGAAACAGTCATTCACAGAACACACGTCTCGGATTTCAATCTGACCTGATCGCGCAGCACTCCCGAGTAGAAACACCATCGCGGCGCACGGGCACCGCGCCGTTATCTTATTCAAATGGATTTTGAAGGAAAGAGCGCATGGTTTCACACCAGACGCCGTTCGGATCCGCTTGTGATGTAAATCGTTGATTCTAAAAAGAGTGGTCGGGGCGAAAGGATTTGAACCTTCGACCTCCTGGTCCCGAACCGGATGCTTAACTCTCTAAGTCGTTGCTTTGGCGTCAGTTAATAAAATCAGGGGCATGTGGAATTGGCCAACTGGCCAACCGTGTTGGCCAACCCCCAGCCCGCTACGAAATGCTTTCGGCGTCGACTGGGGCTTTGCCTATGATCCAGACTCCGAGTGCTCGCACGGCAAAAAGAATTATCACCGCCAAAATCGTTGCTCCCAGACCGGCGAATTCACCATGAAACAGCATTGCGACGCAGGCCAAGGGCACAGAGCCAAACCCAAGCAGAAATAGTCCAACAACGAGCCCAAACCCTCCCCAGAGTTCGTACAGCACCAGGGTCGCCCACATCCACAGGGCGGCTCCCCAGATGTACGTCACTAGGATAATTCCCTTCCCACAGAAGTTTCGAGCCTTTCGGAAAATGGACACAATCAGAAGCGGAACAAGCAACAACGTGCCTATCGTGCCTAGCACCTCCACGATGGGCAAGAGTTTGGAAGCGATCCACAGAAACCCATAGAAGAAGATGGAGGCGACTATCCCGACCACGCAGAAGCCCGCGATCCCGATTAGAAGGCCGCCTAGTTTTGTGCCCAAGTCCTTGAGCGCCATTTTTGTTCCTCTCGGCGACGGGCCTGGTTAGTTTTTGTCCTTCTCCATAGCGGCCTGCAAATCCTTGACCGCCAGTTCAAGCAGCTTCAAGGCGTTCCTATTCCCATCGCTCCCGCCACACATGCACCGTGCGGCTTCAATGGCAAAGATGGTCGCGGGGCGGGTAGCGAAGTTGCAGCAACCGACGAAGAAGGAATGCTTGTCTTCTTCGGCCCACCATCGTTCGGCGTACTCACGACATTCTTGCTCCAGGTTCAATTCGCTCTCCGGGACGACGATGCTTCCCATCCCATCCGATGGAGCGGCGGGACGGTAACGAGCTTTCTCACCCATGAGGCGGTAAGCGCCGTGAATCTGTTCCAGGATGTTTCGTGAGGCCATGGCCATTTCTCTTCTCCTCCGCTTCCGTTCCCCTACCGGTTTGACCACTCTTCTGCGCCTTGAATGATATCGGCAAGTATTTGTCGATGTTCCTCAACGTCCTTGGAACGTGCATGGAAGCCAACCAGGCCGCGACCGTTAGTGCTTGTTTCAATCCCGGCTGCTTCCAGTTGATCGATGACAGTTTGGCGTTTCTCGGCCCCAACCTTGATTTCAATGTGACAATTTGCTTTCCGGGGGTAGAACCAGCAGAAGTTGTAGCCCGTAGTCCCAAGCGCGATGTGGTACTTGTTGTACGTGATTTTCGGCTCGCCGCGAGGCAAGCCCTTTATAACCTCAACGACCGCGAGCGCTTCCTTGTTTTTCTTCTCCCAGTACCCGCGATCCACGGGCTCTGCGCCATCTTCATCGTCCGGCTCTTCCCCAGTGTCAGACGTATCCAGCACCCGCGTGAACTGTAATACCACCTCGTCACCAAACCTAAAGGCACTCAACTGGATCGCGATTATGGGGACGGCCCGATTAAGTAGCCGGATAACGTTGAAAAACCGGGCAGTGATCTCCTCAGCCACGATGACCGCGCGATGCTTCAAGGTGGGATACCTCTGCCGCTCCACGTCCCAATACTCAATGGTCCGGATGATATGACTGGGGTCCGTCTCACCGAGCATCACTTCAATTTCGTACCTAACACCCGCGCCGGGTTCGGCCATGATGAGATCGATCCGACCTCCACTGGGCTGTGTCTTTTCTTTTCGCAAGAGTTCGACTTCACCAAGCCCCAGCAACGAGGAGTCACGTGCTATTTCCGCCTGCAACCACATTTCATCGAGTCCGAGCGCACGAAGGCGTTCAGGCAGTGCTTTTCTTAGTTTTAGCTGGGAATTCACAAACGCCTCCAAGATACGTGTGAAAAGATGGGCACTACTCTTCAATCACGCTCATTTCGCCAAGAAAAACCTCACTGCATGTAATTGATCGTAGCGTTGATCTGTACGGCTTTAGGCGTGAAAAGGGAGAACCTATTGTCAAGGACCACGTAATAAGTTCCTGGACTCGATGGCAACGCCGCCCCGATCCTTGCTTGCGTTACTTTGCCGCTATTGAAAAAGGTATTCGCCGGATGTCCGTTCTTTAGGTTTGCAAGGCCATCCTCGTCGATAACGTAGCACTCGATGTCGTTGCCTCCTCCTCCGGTTGCCGCGAAGTGCCCTAGCAGGTTTACTTGAGTAGCGTTCGGAGGGACTGTGAACGTGTACCACGAGAAAGAGTTCGCGCCGACAGCAGCAGCCGAATCCACGACTTTGAATTGGTGAAGTTGTGGGGCGAAGACCGTTGGCCCCGGCTTTGACGCCGAAGTCTGCCCCGTCTGAATGACAAAGCGTAAGGCAAAGAATGCGAGCAAGATGGCGAAGAGGGCGACAGCCACCTTTGATCCTGCTGAGGTCTTGGGCGCTTGTCCCTGCGGTGCCATCCCACAGTGATTGCAGAACTTCGAGCCATCCGGAGTATCGTTGGCACAATGCGGACACTTCATGCTGCACCCCCTGAATAAGCAGGTCAAGAATAGGCATGCAAGATTTCGAGGGTCGATAGTACTTTCCCTATTCGTGCCCTGTTTACTATTTACTTTCGGCCACTGTTATAAATGGTACCGAGCGACCTCCGATGAGCGTGGCCCTCATCGTGCTAGCGCGGCATCCATCATCGGGGCCGAACACCAACCCATCGCTAGGTTTCGCTTTGCGGACATGGGCAGCCGTCAGCCTTAGTAAATCGAGAAGGCAGCAACGCCGGAACCGTTCGGGGCGCTAGGGCTTGGGGCAGCGCCGAGCCCACCAGACCCAGGCGAATGAAAGTTCGTCACGAACGTGGCATCGAAGGTGGCCATCTGCGGGCCGGGTTGTTCTTCGAAGCAGAAGTAGCCTGAAGCAGACTCCGGCTGCGATGGAGTGCAACCCAGGCGAGGAGTCCAGCCATTACCGGATTGAACTCCAAAGTCAGCGACAGCGAGCCCGAACACCAGTTCATTGTTCAGGTGGGTCACGAATGAAGCGGAATCAAAGACTTGTCCTTGAGTCTGCTGCGTGTATAGGTTCGAGGCGGTAATGGATGCGTCGGTCCCGTGCGTTACTCCGCTGTACTCCAGAGCGCCTCCATAAACCGTGCTGGGCACTATGTTAAACGTCAAGTTGATGGTGACGGCCCCGCCTACGGCGTTTTTTGTGGCGTACAGGAAACTGGGGGAATCATTTAAGTCCGCAGTCGGAACTGTGGCCCAGGCGCTGAACACGTCATTGTTCGAATCCGCGACTTGCACCGTGGTTTGGTTCGAGCCGTTAAACCAGAACGGTACGAGGATCGCATTCCCGGCCTTTGTTGTGATGTTGATTGAAAAAGTGTTTGAACACTGCGGACCCGGGCCGCCAGTGTGACATACGGCGGAAGCGACTTGGATAAACGCGGGGCTGGTAGCGGCTGGCGGAGTGATACTGCTGGGGACGGTCGAACTGCCTCCACCACAACCCGCCAAGGATAGAACAGATACAATTAAGAAGGCGGCCTTCGGCATTTTGCTAATCCCTCCGAGCTTTAGAATTCAACATCGCTCTTGGAGCTGTCGATGGTTCGTGGACCTAGTTGTGCATGGATTGATATTTACTTTCGCCCGGTCGTTATAAATGGTACCGAGCGACCGCTGGATGGCATGGCCTTCATCGTGCGGTAGGTTTCGTTAGCACACAGTGAATAATACTAAGTAACTATCTAGCGCCAACTGTACTGTCGGTCTATGGACGCCCCCGGAGTCATGCCATACCGTGAACGACAGAGGCAGAAAACCCGTGAGCTACGTAGAAAGAAATCTTATCCCCGGTGAGCAGGTGCTCTATCAGACCGGGCTTCATTGGATCGTGTTTGTGTGGCCGGTCTTCTTTGCAGCGATTTTTGGTTTGGTGGGCTTGCCGCTTGTGTTCGTGCGAGACGGTGGGATAGCAGGCGTCATGCTTTTAGCCTTCGCTGCCTTATTGATCTGGTTTGGGTATTTGATTCGGAAGGCTACAGAAATGGCCGTGACCAACAAGCGCGTCGTCATTAAGACTGGATTGTTGAGCCGACGAACCTTTGAACTGCTCTTGTCGAAGGTCGAGAGTATCGGAGTCGAAGAAGGTTTGTTGGGCAGGATGCTGGGATACGGTTCGGTCATCGTCCGTGGAACTGGCGGGACGCCCGAGCCGTTCAAGAACATAACTGCTCCCCTTGAGTTCCGAAGGCAGGTTCAACAGCGGGTCGAGGAACGCGAACAGAAGAACCCATGATAAAACCCGCCCGCTAAGTTCGGCCACGGTGGGTAGGAGACAGTATGAAAAAGTGGGTGCAACATGTTAATAATCCGTTCTTGTGGCTTTCGGTTGCGATTTCTTGGGTTCTCATATCCTTCGTTATCGTTTATCTTGCCGGGTTACGACTGGACTTGGTGACCGGCATTGCGCTCATAACCCTTTTCTTTATGATGTTGCAGACCGAGCATGAACGATGCGACAGGGTTAGGGCAGGTTGGCGTGAAGTGCGCAGGCTGACATTCGCCACGACAACTGCTATTCAATGGGCAAAGAAAATGAAGGACCATGCGGACGCTCGGGACTACCTGGAGAGGGCGCAAACCTCTGTGAACGAGCTTTATTCCACTATCTTGCTTTACGGCAAGGGTTCTTTGCGTGAAGAATACAGAACGCAATTCAATGAAGTAACCAAGACGGGAGCGCTCATGCCGTTGCTGCCAATTTTCCCGAGTTTAGACGGCAAAACGGAGAGAAAGTTTGACACTTGGAAATTAAGAAGTTTGTAGTGCTGCTGGGGGACCGCTAGAGACCTCGTGCCCGCCTCCCTTCGCCCTCTTCCTGAAAACCATAAGCTAGACGACGACCCACGAGCACGTTATCGGGGCGCTCATCGTGCGACCGGCATACCCAGTATCGCCCGAATCCGCTGGCGCTGAGTTAGCTCCCGTGGAGATGATCCTCCAGTTTTTTCCAGCCACTTCGTGAAGTCCACCAGCTTGACCTCGTGTTCGACGCGCACGTCCGCGACCGACACCTTCACGACGTTTAGTGGTCCGTCGCCGATCCCCGCGACCCACTCATTGCCCCGGATCGCCGCGAGGCCCTGGGCGACGGCCTCGTACAACGTGGCAGCGGTTACTTCGGCGGTGTGGGATATGCCGTCTATGTCTTTGATCGTGACTCGGCATGAGCGAGCGGGCATGGGGGCAAGGTAGCATATTTCGCCTTTTGTTCGCTACGGTCTAGGGCTAACCTAAACAATTCGACGGAACTTCGTGTCTTCTATCCGTCCAGTCCCTAGGAATGGGTCGTACCGCAGCACACTCACGCTTTGGTGCTTCGTCCCATGGGTATCTAAATAATCGACCACCACGGGTATTTCTATTTCACTCATCTTAAATCCCGCCGCTTCGCATGAATGTTGGACTAGCGTATATAAATCCCACATGGCGTAGTGGGTATTTTTTCTGCCGATAACGCAGTAGGGCCGCTCCTCACATTTTCCGGTTAGTAAAGGAATAGCCCGAAAGTCTGCGGTCCCATTCTTTAGTTCGATATCTCGAACTTTCACGTTTAGCGCCGCCACGTCTGTCAGCGTCTTTAGGATTAACGCTCTAACATTGCTTTCAATTGGACTGCGTTCACTTCTCTTCCAATCGCAAATGGGAACCACTTCTGGGCGGCTACGTTTTGCGATTTCTTCATCTAATTCCTTTTGTTTCCCTGCAAGTTCCCGTTCGGTCTCGTCTTCTTGCTTGCTGTGCCACTGATAAGACCCCTCGACCAGTAGAACGATGGCAATTAACAAGGCACCAATCATCCAAGTTTTCCAACTCCAATGGGGATGGAGCCATCCTTCCCAAGCTGCCTTAACGCGTTCCGACCCCCACTTGGAGATTGCCAAGTCCGCATTCGAGATAATCGCCCACAATACTTCGATGAGCACAAACCGTCCCCAGCCAGCTATTTTCCAAAAGTGTGAAAGGCGCGCGCGCAGCCAGTGACGCTTGTTCATAGTGGCGGCATTATACTAAGGTCGTGAGACTCCTGTCGGGAAGGAGCTACGCCAGTGTCACGTCGGATGGAGGAAGCACGGCAGTGGGTGACTCGCTTGTACCTGCTCTTACTCTGCATGAATAAAGCCCGACTACGTTCCCTGCCCAAGAAAAAAGCTGCCTTCGTGGAGCCTATGGAGTGCCTGTCGGTATCCAAACTGCCAGACGGCCCGCAGTGGCTCTACGAAATCAAGCTCGATGGCTACCGCGCTCTTGCGGTCCAGTCGAATGGTGTCACCCTGTTCTCGCGCCGCAGGAAATCCCTGAACCGCCAATTCCCCTACATCGTGGAAGCGCTGGCCAGCCTGCCTGCGGGCACGGTGGTGGACGGAGAATTAGTCGGCCTCGACGATAGCGGACGACCCGACTTCAATCTGCTCCAAAACTATCAGGCCGGTGCCTCGCGCATTCATTACTACTTCTTCGATCTGCTGTGCTACAGGGACCGTGATCTAACGCGCCTGCCATTGTTCGAAAGACGAGCGCTGCTGAAGTCCCTGACGATCCGGGACAAGCGCGTCCGGATTGCGGATTTTGTCCAGGCTTCCGCGACCGCCCTATTGCTGGCTGTGCGGCAGCAGGGGCTTGAAGGGATCGTCGGCAAGCGCAAGGACAGTCTGTACGAGCCGGGAAAGCGTAGCGGCGCGTGGATTAAGTACCGCGTCAATCGCGGCCAGGAGCTGGTGATTGGCGGTTACATGCCAGGAGCGCACGGAGTGGATTCGATCATCGTTGGATATTACAAGGGCGACGCACTGATTTACGTGGCGCGGGTACGGAACGGATTTGTCCCGGCGTCCCGGCGCAGCGTCTTTGAACAGCTCCGGCCCCTGGTGACGCCCACATGCTCGTTCGCTAATCTCCCCGATACGCGCAAGTCGCGGTGGGGCGATGCGCTCGACGCGGAGACGATGAAAAAGTGTGTGTGGGTGACGCCGGAACTTGTGGCGCGGATTGAGTTTCTGGAGTGGACCGAGGCGGATCATCTGCGGCACTCCAAGTTCATGGGATTGCGCGATGACAAGGATGCTCGAAGCGTGGTTAAGGAGTAGGCTGGAGAAGGCTGAAGGGAATCTGTTGTGGGGTGAATTATGGGATGGCTTGAGGCTCATGCGTACCTCGCGGCGTGGCTTTCGCCGCTCGTCACACTAATTGGGATCATTGCACAAAACAAGAGTGGGAAAACGGAGCCAATCGCGTGGCCCACGATCATGATCTACATTGCGTTCCTAACGTGCCTCGCGGCGGTGTTTACGCCACAATTTGACCTTCCAACCCGATTTTTTGCGAGCTTCTCCATGTCCACGGGGCTCGGGTATTTCATGATGCACAAGTAACCGAGGGACGGAAGGCGGAAGGTAGGAGACAGATTCGCGATCTCGCCGTGGGGATAAACTAAAAACGGCCTGCGTTCACCGGTGGAGGGTGTATCAGTTCGCATTTTCCAGCTTTCTCGGCGGCGGGAACTGTTTTGTTGTGGTCCAGAGCGAATACCTGGAAGCGAAAACGGCCCGTTGCCCAGTTGATGGAGTAAACCGTCTTCCCGTGGAAGGGAGCATTGAACAGAATCCTATAATCCGTCCCTTCTTTCCCAACGGCCTCATACATAGCCGCTTCTCCGTTCGGCGCTCCTTTGTAGTAGGTCGTAACAAATAGACCATCCTTGACCTGTGCTAACAACTTCGCTCCGGCTGTATCCCCGTTGTTCCTCATGTGTTCAATAACGGTTGCTGCCTTTGCGATGACCGCAAATGCGGGTCCATTGTCGTCATCAAAGCAAACGTATTCATCGCTGTAGTGGTCAAGCGCCTTGGTAGTGCTGTTTGTCGCCTTGAGTTCATTGAAATAGTCACGACCCGTCTGCGTCTGCGCCGAAGTTGATATAGCGAGCGCCAAGAATGCTGAAATATGTCTCAGCTTCATTGTTTCTCTTTTTCGGAGACGATCTCGTACATTATCAGAGTGGCCCCACTGCCCTTGTCCTCTGGTCGCCAGAAGCCTATGGAGGTCGGAAATCTTTTGCCGGAATAGTCTTTGCCCGCAGACAAGTGGAAACAGCTCGCAGCGAAGCCATGCTTCTCGCTGCTGTAGTACTCATCGCACTTCAGCAAATATATGACGGTCTTAGTTTCCACAACCGCCGTGATGTGGAACCAGTTCCCCTTCTCGGTGGCATCCTCGTCTTGAACGCGCTGAACCTCTTTTACGTGAACTGAAATCGGTTCTCCTTTATCTTGCGCGCGACACGGAACCAACATGACCAGTAGCAATAACAAAACAGTTGCTCTCATAAGACGAGCGTACAGGGTTCCGATGCCTGTTCAAGTAAGATGACGAGCTTGTTACCTAAAATGCTAACGGGTTACTTCACGCGGGGCGGTAGGCTGCTCCCCTTGTCCGCGCAGCTTCGTTAGGGCGTTACACAGTTCAATCTCGATGCTTTTTCGCAGGCCAGCTATCCCTCGACGACGGCCACGCCCAGGGAGACCTTCCTGAAGGACATTCCTGTCAGTTTTTGGCGTTCCTTGTCAGCTTCCGCCCTCGTTGCGAAGGGCCGCGACAGGAAGACAAATTCTTTGTCGCGGTACTCGTACACAACCCATCGCTTCATTCGTTTTGCGGACATGGCCAAGTTATAGCACAGCTCCCGACATTCATTTAGCCTTGTGAGGGGCGATGAGGTGTCCGCAATACGGACGCAAAAACAAAACCCTCACCTCTTCATCTGTCCTCTTTCGCATGCGGAGTGGTCCAAAGCAATTTCCCATCAGAGGTTGTTAGCTGAATCTCTGGTGCTGCTCCCTTACCAAGACGGATTGCAGCTTTGGGCTTTCCCCGTTCGTCATTCAAAGAGACTGAGACGGATTTGTCTGCATTCAGCACCATCACAGCGCGATCCTTCCCGTGATCGTCGGTAACCGAAAAACCTCGCTCCCCTGAAGGAAGCACATACATGCAAGTAGCCTCCGAGCTGTGAGTATCAAAACAAAGTATGATCGACCCGTCATCAAGCATTCCCAATCCACCGATTTCATTCCCTCTGGCATCGTTAAACTGGATTCCGCTTTGCGGACTGCGTCGCGGCGAAGTTTTACCATCGGTCATGGGGTCAGGAACCGGCGCACCGAGACGCAACCGCGCCACTCCTGCTGAGTCAATGATCTCTAGGCTTCGCAAACGGAGATTGCTTTCGTCCGCAGCAGCTCCGACTCTTCGGAGGGGAAAAAGTCTTAAACCAAGAAGACCGACAACCAACAAGAGAAGAACACCTAGACATTGAAGGCGCGATTTCCCGTTGACTCGCGAACGTTTGTGGATCACCGAAGACCTCCTGGTATTTCAGGACTTTTCATCTAGGCAAGAATCGAGAGATTGTTCCATCTTTGACCTTTAAGAAACAAGAAAAAGTACCAACGCGTTAAGCAAATTAGCAAAGAAACGAGTAGCGCGGGTCAACGGTGTTTCTTCTTGGGGACGCCATCGACGCCGCGCAGAAACTCGCTAAGTGTTAGCCCAAACCCCCGACTAATCTTGAGTAGGGTTGTGATCGACGGCTCGCGCTTCCCCCGCTCGACCAGGCTTATCGCTGTGCGGTGCAGGCCACAGTGGTCCGCGAACGCCTCTTGGCTGAACTTCTGCTTCGTCCGCAGTTCCCTCATGCGCTTTCCCAACGCCAAAAGTATCGGTTGCATTCAGAAAGTCTGGGGAGTATGATCCGCGCCGTCTACAGCCAGAGCGTCTACAGACAATGCGTAACGTTGCACTAGCGAGCAAGACATGGTGGGCGATTCTGAAAGTTTGGTGGCGGTGGTGGCAAGAGATACGCAGGCCGAAATGTCGCTGGTGCGGTGCCACGGTCGCGAAAGGGCGAAATGTCTGCGGGAAAAAGAGCTGCTTGGAAAGCCAACCAGTAACGGGCTGTGGACGGAGCACACACTGAATAATTCAACTGGTACTTTTTAATGCTTGACAACGAAACTGCGAAAGCCTACAAGCTTCAGCACCACAAAGTTTTCCAGGTCCCCACGTCCAGTGAGCACGTCCAGTAAGAGCAGTAAGAGAGGAGTGTCCAATGACGCACGGCACGACGGTAGTCCGGCTGTTGATGATTCTGCTCTTGATCGGTGTGTGCGCGTTTGTCACGCAAGCCCAAAGTCAAACCTCCCCGCCGCACCATGCCCACCTCGATGTTGTAACCGTTGATGGTGGACAGACTCCCGATGCGATCCCCGATTCTCTGGCTTACCGACTGTATTTACTAAGCGTGTCGACAACGTCGAATCCCACAGATGATGATCGCGCCCGACAAAACTCTCAACTGCTGAAGCTTGGCCTGCCAGAGAAGGACCGCCAGCAACTCGTTGCGATCCTAACGGACTTCAGATACCAGTACGATAGCCTCGTCAACCGCTACAACACAGCAGCTACAGCAACCCAAGCATTAGGTCAGCAGCCGGACCCAACTGTCTTCCTGCAACAACGCGATGACTTGGTCCAATCCACCAGGGATGCGCTACAGCGCCTGATTTCTGCGGATAGCGTGTCGCGCGTCCATACCCATGTTCAGGGAGAAAAGAAACGCATGAAAATCTACACCGGGGGGGCGCAATAATGCGATACGCGAGATTCCTAATTCTGCTGCTCATCGCCCTGATTGGCTGTAAGGGCGCTCAGGCTCAAATCTGTTTTTATCAATACAGCCTAAACTACGCCACGTACAACAGCGAGAGCTTTGACGGCACTCGTATTCATACGTCGGTCCTCACTGACGGCGCTGCCAGCATGAGTGTTCACAACACTGGCTGTCCGGATGCCGTCGTTACTCAGATGGAGAATGCAATCAACACGGCGACCCACTACCCATCGTCTTACAACAAGATCGGTTCGGTTGGTGGTTGGGGATCGGGTTCATCCTCCTGCGTATCTTGCTATCTGTCGTTTGAGAACGACCAAAGCGTACTCGACAACGGCACCGTATTTGCATGGGCTATTGGTGGAGAAGTGATTTGCAGTGTGGGCGGCACGGTCTTTAACTTTGGGACCATCACGGACTACATCGAGGTTGCTCATACCCGTGAAGCAAGCACCGGAGTACAGAGTTCTTGCCACTGGCTGACAGGGCCGCTAAAAATCGAAGACTGCAATATCGCTTCCACGCCGTTCTGCACGGCACCAACAAGCCCCCCAGACCTGCACCTGACGCCAACAGAGTGGGAGGTCTATCCTGTGCCGCCGCCGAACTTCTGGGACACTGTAGCGATTGGGGTGCGTTTCTCCACCACTGGCGCGTGGCATTTCAGCCGTGGGGTGTCGAGCCCCTACATCGTACCGATTGGACAGAGCCCCAACCCGCTAAACTGTACGAAGCATCCGTAAGAGGTATTCTTGGGAGGAGGTAGACTAGGTCTGTCTGCCTCTTCCCCGTAATTCTCTAATCCATAAAAAGGGAGAAGCTATCCATGAGGATCGTAAAAGGCATTTCGCTAGGGCTAGCGATCTTTGTAGTGTGTGTTGTGGTTGGCTCGGTTGTTTATTCGTATGTCGTCAATCCCGGAGCCCAAGCTACTGGGACAACTGCCCTCGTAGCTCTTACCATCTACAACTGGATTTTCTGGGCTGCGTTCGTGGCTTCGCTAGCCATCGGGTTGATGATTGCGCGGCGGTCGCCGAAGGTTCAGCACTAAAACTGCTGCTGGACTCACTATCGGCAGCGGTCTGCTCTTCTGGGCGGCTCAAACGCTTAAAGAAGACTATGTGGAAAATCATTTTGGGGTTCTCCCTCGCAGGCGCAATCGCTTTTTTACTCTCGGCGGCCCTGCTTGCTACAACAATCGGTTCGTTTTACGTGGCCATCCATGACAGGTATAAGGGCCCGATCTTGCCCGGTCATCTCTTGCTTCTGTCAGCCGTTTTGTTTGTCGCAGCATTTGTCGTTTGGAAGGCGAGAGTTTCACGCACTTGACGACAATCGAATTTAGCGGCGCTAGTGATGGCTGGGTGGCAACCGTCAATCCCGGTGACCTTCGGAGTGCCTGGAACATGGTGCGGAGCTTCGAACCACTCCTCGAACAACAAGGGTCTATCAGCATCAAATTGTACAAGCGCGCTTGTAGCCCGGGCGCAAACGTTATGGCGGTCTGGTACCGGCTATCGATCCTGAAATTGTTGTGTCAGCAGGGGCATCTCTCGGCTTGGCTGCACGATGATGAACCTATCGAGGCGGTCTTCCGGGTCGCCGCAACCTTCCCAATGCCGTCAATGGAACCGGGCGTTGTCCGCCAAGGACCTTCGCTAGATGTGCCGGAATTTGTAAGACAAGTCGAGGAAAGCGCTAAGGCGTAGGACGAGAGATAAGCGGAGCACCAGCATGAGACGGATTGCGGTAGTACTCTGTCTCGCGTTCACAATCCGAACGCCGGGCCAAGCACCTTCGACTTACGATACGGGCGTAGGACACGGCAATCCGCCGATCCCCACGATCCAGAGCCAACTTCCGAATTCGTTGTCTGCCGGTGTAACTGCACATCCATTCGTGGCCACTTACAAACTTTCCTCGTCGCGCGCCACCAGATACCGAACGTTTGCGGTGCGTTCAGACGGAGCGGTTATGACGGCGAACTCCCTGCCCGATGCGAACGGGCACATCTTGACCGCACGAACCATCGAACTGCGAGACCGTTACGTCGTCGCGGAGCCGATGACGCGGTCGATTTCCACATACAAGCCCTACATGCCCATGATCGTGGCTCTACAGGACTGCGGAGGCATGCCGGACGAAATGATCCTGGGCTATCCAACCGAAGTCATTCAGCAGGGCCGGACAACGCGATGGTTAGCTGTGGACCTCAATTGTCTTCCGTTGCGTGAGCATGCGGTGTGGAAAAATGGCCGTGAAGTAACCCGCGAGGCGATATCAGTCACCCTGGGAGAACCCCCAGCGGAGTACTTCAACGTGCCTTCTGATTACCAAGAGCGCGGGCCAGCCGATCTCAACGCAGAGTTCGCCAGAAAGTTTCCTGGTCAGCAGCTTTACGATGAAGTAGTCGTGGACAGGATGCAGAAAATATATGAGCGAAGTAGGCCACTCACGCCGTGAGCTGGGAGACTATACTCGTGCTAACCGGGATGCTTTGTGGCGCGTACTGGGCGCTCACTCGAAAGCGGAAATGACAAACGCTAGGGGAGTATTGGTTGGGCCTCAAAGCAGGGTTATCGAGACAAATACCTCGATGATGTTTGCAGCTAGACCCAGCATCGTGAGAAACCTATCTCTGGGCCTTTGAGTATCTGATTTTCATTGAGTGATTGATGAGGAATAGCGTGCTGATACGCTACTTAATCTTTTGCCTTGGATGCGGCATGTTGCAGACCGCTGCCGCTAGAACGCCCGAAAACGCCAATGTTCTGGATGTTCCACCGCTCTTCGTGAATCCCCGAATGCGGGTACTTGTCCAAGCCATGGCGCTTGCTACCGTAATTGCCGAGTTGGTGATCGGATTCTCCCTCTACAGGTGGTTTGGCCTTGTGATTTGGCTGCCGTTTATTGTGGTGGCCAATCTAATCTTTCCGGGTAGAAATCCGGGCCTGTGCTTCTTCTTGGGAATTCTGGTACTGGCGGTTGGGTCTATCCTTCTCGCAGTCGCTTAAACATGACCGTTAAAACCTTCGCCTTCGTTGTCGTGGCGGTCTTGGTGATCGCGGAGGTCTTATTTCACGCAGTGCAAATTAGACGGTACATCGATGGCTTCGCCGTTCAGGAAAGGAATGACCGTGCAGGAAATGATGGTGCCGCCGCCAGTTCCCCGCAGACACCGAAGTCTATAGTCCGGGCCCAAAAAAGCCAAGGTACACAGGGCGACGAGCCATTTCATCCTAACGCGGTAGCAAAATCGGTGGGGCAAGTACCGGGAGCGATTGTCTGCCCCGATTTCCCTAGCGTTCAAGTTGTATTCGACCTCTACTCACAGTATTGGGGAGACGCGATGCAAGACAGGATGTACGGAGCAGACCGAGCGCGTGTATTGCGCGGACCATCAACCCCTGTTCCCGATCCAACGCTTTACGGATGTTCGTTACTGGCACCTGGGACACCAATTGAGATTCAGCGCGGGGTCTTTGGCCTTCCAATGGTAATCGCCAAGTCGCCGGATGGAACGATGATTCGCGGAGTGACCCTGCCGGACATGGTGTCTAAACCTTTGCCGAAGGACACTTCTTCGCGGAAGGACTGGAGCCACTGCGAAGCACAGGATGGCTGCTAGGGACGGCCAACCCACGATAAAAAATAGGGGCTCCGTCCCCCGAAAACAGGAATGAAGCCCCCACACGACAAAAAGCGGAAGTGATGTAACTGTATAGGCTACGCGGCCTGTGGTTCGATCCACCCTTCGTTGCTCACAACCCTCGCTATTGTAGAAACGCTGACCTCGTACCAACGCGCGAGGACCGTCAGAGGCAGTCCTCCAGTTCGGTGAGACCAACGGATTGTGTCGGCCTCTTGATAGGTAAGCTTGGCCTTTGCTTGGCGCTCGCCCCACGCTTGACGGCCTTTGCGGTCGCGGTCGAGGTTGTTGTCGGCCTTCGATCCTAGAAAGAGATGCCGAACAAATTTAGGGTTGTCGCAGGCGTGAAGCACGCACATCGTTTCGGGGATCGGCCCGTGAGCCAACTCGAACGCAAATCTATGCGCGCGAACTTCCTTACCCGCGAGAATGAAGACGCCGTACTTGAATTCGCCGGTCGCGAGCCTGCCGGTCCATTCCCAACATGGTCCGAGTTCGGGTGCATGCGGTGGGATTGGTCCGTTCTTGTTCACCTTCCGCCAAAATCGCCTGGAAGGGTCGGGCTGCGTTCCGGGCGTTCGGCGAGCTATTCCCGCACCTTCGAGCCGACCGCGTATCACGGAGCTAGACGTATCGAACTTCGCTGCAATCTCGGTCGTGGTCGAACCATCAAGATAGAGCTGCGAGACGACTTGCGGGTCAACGTCTATGCGAGGGCTGGGCATGTTCACTTTCCGGATAGAGTTACTGCGGGAACATCGATTCCAACCGGCGATATGTCCTGTCCCTTCCTTCGGCTTTGCGCATGTACAGATTCTTTTTCTTGATGAATTCCTGCGTTAGCTCGGCCTTCTCTGCGGCAGTAGCGGCGTCCCACACTTGCAACGCGTCAGCCATCGGTAGGCGGGCAAAACGAGCTTGCAGTGGGGTTAGCCGCGAATTGCGCATGATTTCTCGGCGCTCGGTCGGTGGGAAAAAGGTTAAGTCGGGGTTGCGGCCCGCCCGCAGTTCATCCTCAGCCCGCAGTTTTTGCAGGTGCGTCGCCAACTGGGCTGAATCAACGGGCCCAGAGGGCGCGCGGTTCGACGCCAATTGTCCAGCGAGCTTTTCGGCCTGCGTCCTGTACTGATAATTCTCGACGCCAAAACTCTGTAGCACCTGTGAGAAACCGTCGCGGTCGGGCCCTTCGGAATTAAAGTAATGCAATGCGCCTTGGGCGGGGATCGGTGTCATGTTCGAGAGCGCGTTCAGGGCGGTGTCGCCACCTGTTACTGCGCGGCCTCGCACGTCGCGGCCTGTAGCAACTTCCACGCCGGTCTTCACAGCAGGCGATAGGCGGTTGAGCATGAAACCGCGTGGGTCTTGGGCGAGATGCAGCGCGTCTGTGATTGGACTACGAAGGGTGAAGACGTGTTCCTTACCGTCGTCCGTCTTAACGGCAACTCCGAACGGCGTTTCATTGTGGGGTTGGCCGCTCGTGAGGTAGTTGGTGATCCGCGCGGCGATCCACACTGTCGCGGCGAGCTTTACCATTTGCTTCCGCGCCACGGCTCCGCTGGGTCCAAGTGCCCTGGCCACCAGCCTTACGTTGCTCTCGGTCCAATCCGGCGAGAGCATGGCTAGGCGCATGAAGTCTTGTGTTCGCGCGCTGCGTCCCAGCATTTTCCAATTGATGCCGCCGAACAATTCGTTTACGTGCTGGGCGGCCTGCGTGTAGACCTTGTCGTCCGTCCATTTCGGGTACGCATCGCGGTACTGCCTCACCATGACTTCGTAAGCCGCAGCCTTGCGCGACGGGATGTACTTTTTGAAGATGAGATTGTGGATGAATGAATTGATGTCGCGGAGAATTGGAATCTTGCTGAGAAGTTTGGAGTTGCCGCCAAGTCCTTCGCTGAAGAGTTCCGCCGCATCGTACTGAGGGTTAAGCGTCAACTGATGTTCGACGCCTTTCCGTAGGATGGGATTGGATTCGATGTCGAAGCTCTTCAGTGAAAACGGATTGACCCCGGCCATGAAGGTGCGCACTCCGACTTGAACCAAGTGAAACGGACTCAGCGCGAAGAGCAGTTTCTTTGATTCGCCGCTGCCCGATGCGATAGCCTTGGCAACTTTAGAATCGCCGAGCAGCGGCTGTTCTGCCCCGATGTACCGCTTCAATTGGTCGAAGACCTCTGGATGCGCGCGGAGTTCGCCCTTCACGAATACCGGCGACCCATCCGGGGATTCCGTCGCGTAGTTCCACGCCCGGAACGCGGGATGATCCACTGTGCGGTAGTCGCCCGCATTCCATGAATATCCGCCGCTCTTGCGCTGGACGAGCGTTCCGTCATCTAGGAACCGCTGCAAGTCACCGGATTGTTGGAGTGACTTAGCGACCGCGTCCGGAATACGGACATTGCGAATCTTGAAAGGATTGGCCAGCGAGGCGGTCTCATCGCCAACGAGTGGCTCACCGGTCCCGGATAACGCAACCATGGGGCGGCCATCCGATGCGCGCAGGCCGCGATCCCGCAGACGGTCAAGGAAGTCGCGGGCTGCTACTGCTTTCCTAATCGCCGCCTTGTTCCACGCACTCAACTCAATGGGATCGGTGGATTTTAGCTTGTAGCCCAGCAGTTCGCCCATCGCCTCGCTCTCGAAGACGCGATGACGCGACATGGAAACATTGGTGCCAAACCGACCGTTACTGGCGGCGTTGGTGATCGTTGCTGAGGCCGGGTTCTCTTGCTCCCAGATTCGGTTGGCGTAGTCCTTAACCGCGCTGCCGAGCACGCCGCGTGAGTGGGCCAGCTCAAAATCCTCAGCGTAGCTCGCACGCACCTTGTTGGCGAGGGCGCGCTGTGCGGGGCTGAGGTTCAGCGCACCTTGGTATTCATTGAGGAGCTTGTCAACGTACTTGGCGGGCGCGTTGGCGAGGAGTTTTCTACTGGCCAGCTCGGCCAGCGCGGGGTCCATTGGTTCTTGCGCGATGTTGGGGACGGCAGGGCGCACGAGATCGGAGAGTGAACGCCCGATAACGTCCTTCGGGAAAATTAGGATCGCGTCACGGATGCCGTTGTTGTATCGCAGACCGTCAATACCTTCGTCGGCCAAGACCTTTTGCATCGACTTCATGGCCGGTACGAGGTTTTGGGGTGCCGTCTTTTCTCGCAGGGCGTTGACAAATTGCAGGTAGGCCGCGTCCTGGGGCATTGTCTCGCCCAGTTCAGCGGAGAGCTTTTGGTGCAACGCTTCTGGCAGCGGCGTATGCGCGTCGAGCAAGTTTGTATCGGGACTTAGAACACCAGCGAGTACGCGACCGCCCGTTGGAATGTCTGCGGGTCCTGCGTACTGCCCGGCTTCTTGCGGCTTCGTAGTGAGGTACTCGCCCACACCCGCGAAGCCGGCCTTTCCATGTGTCGAGGCGTCGAGCTTGCCAATGTCAGCTACATCAGCCGATGTGCCGTGATAGACCTTTTCTGGTTGTGGCGCGGGAAGTTTGTCGCGGCCAGCCGACTCCGCCAGTGCGTTGTATCGTTCGAGGAGCTTTGACGGTGATCCGCCCGCCGAGATGAAGCGATAGATAGCGCCGCGATCCGTGCCTTTGGGCAGCGCGTCTTCGAGGGCTTCTTTGTGAAGTTGCGCCGTCCGGTTTCCGGATTCGATGTCGCCTTGGTACTTGCCGAATTCTTCTCGCAGTGCGGCGTTCTGCTCGACGGGCTTGAACACGCCGGAGGGCGAGTAGAAGTCCTTGACCGCAGCGCGACCCGCGAGTGCGCTGAATGCGGTTCCCGCCGCGACGTGAACAGCAAGGCGTTTCGCTGTGGCGTAATCGCCTTCCTTCAGCGCATCGAGTACGCGGGGCGATTCCTGGACAACCTGTGCGACCTGCGTTGCCGTCAGACCGCCAGATAGCAGCGCCTTGGCACCGCGAATGACGAGTGGCAGTTCCTTAGCGCCGACACCGAGAGCGCGGAGCGCGGCTCCACTGCCCAGCGTGCCCACGGTGAGCGCGATGCTGAGAGGCGACGTGAAACCGCTGGCCACATCTTCAGCACCACTTTCGAATCCCCCCGCGCCTGTGCGGTGAAGATCGACGAGCGGCTTGTTCGCCCAGTCCCACGTTTTTGAATACCAAGGTGCGTTTGAGTCCGGGGGCTGCGATGATCCCGGTGAATACGTCGCGCCGCCGTACTGACCGAACGGGTCCGGCTCTGCGCTTTGACTAGGGGCTTGCCCCCGCGTTGGTGAGTAGACTGCTCCCCCGTACTGGGCGAATGGGTCTGCGTCTCTCTCGCGCGAAGACACTGCGCCGCCGTATTCAGCGAACGGATCACGCTGGGGTGACTGCGGTGTTGGAGCGGCTTTAGGGTCTTCTGTAGCTGTAGAAACCGCGCCGCCATACTGCGCGAATGGATCGTCTTGTGCCATGAATTAGCGTTGATCGAATTGAGTGACGGTGTGACTTTGACTTTGAGTTCCAGTCCCCAGTGACTTGTAGGCGGGATTGTTCTTTAGGAAGGTGGTGACAGCATCGTTGTCCACGACCTGGATGCCGCCAGACGGACTCTGCAACACCGTCATGTCCGGCGAAACCTTGGCGCGCTCTTTGTCAGCCGATGCTTCGACGCGACTAGCAGTCGGACGACCAACCACGCGTGCGCCCGCATGTTTTTGGAGAAAGCCGTCAAGTTCTCCCGCTGGTACCGGGCCGATTTTGTTGCCAATTTTTACCGCCACCATGCCGGGGTTTTGGAGGACCTTGTCTACGGCCCCTTGCTCTTCTGTCGTTAGCGGAGCAGAGGGACCATTGCGACCGGAATCCGCTTTGCGCAGCGGAGAATGTGGGTTGGCCTGCTGCTTCATCTCGTCGTACTCGTCGTACGCATCATTCGCTCGCTGCCGCAAGTCCCTAGCGGTTGCGAAGTCCATTTGTCGTTCGGCTTCGTCGGCCTGGCGGGTGTAGTTGTTGGCTTTGCTTCTCAGTTCGTCCATGTCTGCGCGCAAATCATCGTGCTTGCGCTTGTAAGCTTCGTCGGCATCCTTGCGGCCCTCTTCGTGCTCGCCGGTCGCCAGCCCAATCGCCTGCTCAAACGGCAACCGGATTTTTTCGTTTGGATCGGAGCCCTTCGGCATCGCGCCTAATTTTCTTGGGTACAGTTTGTAGAGGTCTCCGCGCGTCATCTCGACAGGTGGAGTCTTCTGCGGGTAAAACGATACGTGCCACGTCGTGCGGTCCTTGAGATCGACCGCATTGCCCTTCGAATCTACGTAGCCCTTGTTCGCGTCGTACGACAATCCGTTCATGTCGTATGTGTGGGTGATATTTCGGTTCATTCCGGGAGGGGCGGCAAACTTTTGTGGGTCTCGGATGTACAGCTCTTGCATCGCGGCCCCATTACCCGCTTCGTTGTTCCCAGGAATTGGGGCATCAGTGCCGCCGATTTCCTGGACCCACCTCTCGACTTGTTGAGCATTTTCGTTCTGACGTTCGTTAAACTCTAGGTCCCGCAGGTTGGCGTCGCGCTCATGGAGGAGCATTTCCTTGTTCCACATCTCGGCCTGTGCGGTAGCCTTGCCCTTTTCCAGCTGCAATTGTTCGTCGGCGCGTGACTCTCCTCGCTGTTCGCGTTGGCTGCGTGCGACTTCTTGTTGATCCTTGAACTGCTGCTGCGCACGGGCGTAGCGTTGTTGATCCTGCGCTTGAGCGTTCTCAACTCCGGCCTTGCCGCCAGCGGTGAATCCACCGAGAAAGCTCCTCTGCCCCTTGGCAGCAGCTCCACCTAGCAGCGCGCCCACCATCATGTGGCGGAAAATGTCTCCCGGCTTTTCCTTGACCTCAACGGGTTGCGGAGTGCCGTCCGGCCCGGGCTGATATTCCACACCCCGTCCCAGCAGTTGCGACGCGATTCGGCCAAGCATCGAATGATGCGCGTTGACTGGGTCTGGTTGAGCTGCGGGTGCGGGCTGAGGCGCGCCTTGCGGTGTGCTTTGCGGTGCGGGAGCTGGCACGGGTGCCCCACCGGGAGCCGTGGACGGTTGCGGGCCACTGGTTGCGGCGGCACTCAACTGTTCCGGGCTGGGCGTGTCGTTATTTTGATCTGGTGCATCGAGCATAGGGATTTCCTTGGACTTTGTGGGACAACTGGAGTGAATTACTTTTGGTGAGGATTTTTCGCGTCGCTGGCTTCGGTGGGCCGATCTTGCCTGCGCGATGCTTTGCCTGCCTGCTTCAATAGCGTCGCGTCACACTGGCCGTGGAATACCGGCTCGGCGTCTCTTACGATTTCGAAGTCGGTAGGTTGCGCGGTATAGGGGTTGGATTGCTGCGGCGTAAGGGTCGCAAGCGTATCTTTCTGGCTCTTCATTGGTAGCTTCCTTTGGTGGGATTGATCTGCGGTTGCGGGCGAGGTGACGGTGCCCAAAAATCAGCGGCTCAGTGGGAAGGGCCAGGACAAGCCCACGATGACCGAGCCGCCACGCATCATCGCTGCGCTTCTCCGGGGAGAACTTTAGTTTCGACGCCGGTAGGCGTCGTTCGACGCTCGGACGGTCGCCGCGTAGGTCCGGTCAATTTCCTCGTCGGTCATGGAATTCAAGTCATCCACTATCTCTCGCGGGTCCGGCTCCTCTTCTGGTGTGGCGGCGAGCAGACGCGGCGTGCGCTTGAACTTTTCGTACGCTGAGTCAAGAAGGTCGTGGGTTAGTGGCCTGCCTGCCGCAAATTGTTCCTTAAAGCTGTGCCACTCGGCGCTGTTCGGAGCATCTGGCTCTGAGTAGAACCAGGTCTCGTCTGCTATTCGGTTGAGAATCGGGAGTAATGCGGGGTCGGCCAGCATCGCGGCGTCGTCCGCATAATGTCGATGCCCGATGGCATAGCGGATGTACAAATCGATGGCGTGATGCTTCTGTCCGCCCTGGCACAGCCGGATAATCTCAAGTCGCTGTGACTGAGTGAGTTCGCGGATCGTGGTCTGACGGGCCATCGTCGCCAATTTCCCCAAGAGCGCCTCGCGGTCGGATGCCGTGTAACGGTGCCTTTGACCATCCACTTCTCCGTCTGCGTTCCACACGCCGCCTTGGAAGGTGACGCGAAACCTACTTTGGCCGACGTGAACAGTTGAAGGGCCGTGCTGTTCGGCGCTTTGTTCTGCCATTTGGTCGCTGATGAACTTTTTCAGGTCTTTGGCCCCACCGCCGCTGCCCGTGCGGTCAAGTGGGGCGAACAGCTCATCCTCGAATGAAGCGTCGTCCAGTGAAGTCAAAGCCGGAAAAGCACTCAAATCTAAATGCGTATCATCGCCCGAATAAAATGGATCGGATTTAATAATCTCGTCAATTCTCTGCTGTCTTGTTTGTGCCATGTTTCATCCTTTGTGTCGATCTGGTCGCCGATTGTTGCTTGTGGCCGGGGATTCTTTCGGCGTTTGGCGCGGCGTAGTTCATCGACTGCAACTTTTGCCTCGTGGCAGCCCCCGTTCGCCAATCGCAGCAAGAGGGCCCACGCCACGTCGCGCGTTTCTCTCCCAATGGTGGAACCATGAGAGGCATCTGCTAAGTCTTTAACGACGGACAACCTGCCACCTCCAAAACTCCCTCGCGCGTGCGGGCGCTGTAGACGCGATAGAAGTCTCTGCGGACGTGCGTCACAATTTCCCAGTCATCAGCGGCCCTCTGTTGCAGAATCCCGCGCGTTCCGTCCGGCAGCACCACAGTCTCCGGTCTGGTATGGCGCTCGATGGATTTCCCGCCGACCATTTCTTGTATTTCCGCGCGGAGGTATGTGACCAGTTCGGTGGCCCGACTATCCAACGGATCAAATCCATCGTTGGCGGACGGCCCGGAGTATTTTTCAAAGCCCTTTTCTGGGATTGCCCATGGGTCGCTCACACCTGTTCTCCCTTGTGTTGTGCATTTCGGACCAGTTCCCTTCTGGCGATGGCAAGTGAGTATCTCTGGGCCGCCAGTAGTCTCAGTCGGCGCGGCGTCCGTTTTGCGGACAATAGGCGGCGTAAGAGGCTCAACGAGGGTCGGGGAATTTGTTCTAGCGCGAACAGGCGATCCTTGGCCGAGAACCGTCCGCTCTTGTTTTCAACAATTCTTCTCCACACGGTCTCCACCTTCAGTCGGCTCATAATTTTGGCTCCTGGGCTGGGACGGGAATTGTTCTGGGACAGTACGGGACTCGGCAAGGGGACCCGTCGAAGGGACCCGTTCACCGGGTCACCCTCCGTCATGTGGCTGACCCAAAGGGGGATGAGCCGGGCGGCATGCCTCGACGAAATAGGGTCCGTAACACATCCAAACCGGCCACAAATCCGCACGACGAGGAACGAAACGCGAGTAGGCAAGGTCGTTCTGCGAAATGCCGCAAGACGCTGAATGTACGGGGCTTCTCAGTGTTGCGAGGGTTGCCAAAAGATTGCGGATCGGCTTCCACAGAGGACCGTTCGTGGAATGCGGCAAGCATCGCGTTAAGTCGCGTGCTGTCAATGCGTGTTTTTCGATACGTCTTTGGAATGTGTGCCTCGCTCCGAGAGTCAGGCCGACTCGCGACGCGATTTCCGGCTGATTTCCATACACATTGCTGGCAGAATCCCGCAAAAAGACCGTCACCTTGTTTGAACAATTCGTGAGCGTCACGTAACCGTACTCGAATCTATGCACAGAAAGTGTCACAGTGACGGAATTTGTTTGACCATTTGCGGCACTTTTGAGTCTTTTAGCCTGCCCCATTTTCGCTAACTCGAATCCTATGCAATGCGCAATCAACTGGCGCGCCGTGTGCTCTTAGCCAGTGCATAGATTCGAGTAGCAAATCGAATCGGATGGGAGAAACAAATGGGACACGGTCTAACAGTTGAACGAACGGATGTGAATCACGTCCGCGTTTTCGATAGTGCGTGCCAATGGTCTACGGTCTATGTGCTCTTTGAGGGCTTAATCCTCTGTGAGTCCGGCATAGACCACTCCAAGTATCGCTATGCAGTCCGGGAGTTACTGGACGAAAAGACGGACGGCAGTGTCAGCACCTATGAGATTTACCGCCGTGCGGGGGTGCGCCAATGAACGTCTACGAGATCGTTACCGCGCGGATCATCGAACAGTTAGAAGCCGGGGTAGCGCCGTGGCGTAAACCATGGACGAGTAAAGCCCCCGCTAACTTGTGCTCACAGAAAGAGTATCGCGGGCTCAATGTGCTTTCCTTGGCGTGTCAAGGCTTCCCGTCACGCTTCTGGTTGACGTTCAATCAGGCCAACAAGCTTGGCGGCCACGTCAAGAAAGGGGCGAAGGGTTCGCTAGTCGTCTACTGGAACATCGGCGAAGAGCGGGAAGTACGCAAACCGGATGGCTCTAGCAAGATGCAAACGCCATTCTTGCTTCGCTATTCCACGGTGTTCAATCTGTCCCAAACAGAGGGTATCGACATACCGGCCAAACTACTTGCAGAACAGCGCGAAAATAACCCGATTGCAGACTGCGAAGCCATCGTAGACGGGATGCCTAATCGTCCAGCGTTTGAGCAATCGGACGCGGCGTGGTATCGGCCATCTAGCGACTCTGTAGGCATGCCAGCACGCGGCCTGTTCCATTCCTCAGAGGAGTACTACAGCACGCTGTTCCATGAACTAACCCATTCCACTGGCCACGCGTCCCGCATAGGCCGCGAGGGTATCGAGCAGTTGAACGGGTTCGGCAGTGAGCGGTACTCGCGGGAAGAGTTAATCGCGGAAATGGGTGCCGCGATGCTCTGCGGAGTAACCGGCATATCGCCCGCTACTCTCGAAAACTCTGCTGCGTACCTGCAATCTTGGATCACGCGGCTAAAGGCCGATTCTAAGCTAATCGTACAGGCCGCTAGCGCAGCGCAAAAGGCCGCCGACTACATCCGGAAAACGGACGCGAAGTCCGAAAGTGAGGCCGCATGAGTCTCTTCGACAATCTGCCGGAGTGTGCGAGTACTCCGGCATCGCAGGGCAGTATTCCGTTCCCAGCGTCGCTATCGGAGAAGTACAGGCCGCATGCGTTTGCGGATTTTATCGGCCTAGAGAAAGTGAAACGCGTGCTGTCTAACTTCGCGGCCCGTCCGACTAAGAACGCGGCGTTTCTTTTTAGTGGTCCATCGGGCACGGGCAAAACGTCTGCCGGTATAGCGCTGTGCGAGGCATTGCGCGGGGAACTGCATCACATTCCATCCCAGCACTGCAACTTGGCCAACATCGAAGACACCGTCCGCCAGTGTCACTACGTTCCCAGAAACGGTACGTACCACGTCGTTTTAGTGGACGAGGCCGATGCCATGAGCAAGGCCGCGCAATTGGCTCTGCTGTCCAAAACGGACGCGACCGCGTTTCCGCCGTCCACCGTGTTTGTCTTCACGTGCAATTCGACGGAAGGGTTAGAGCCACGCTTTCTGTCTCGCTGTATGTGCCTAGACTTCTCTTCGCACGGCATGGCGGATCACGCGGCCAAACTACTCGAAAAGATATGGCAGGCAGAGGCAGGCCAGACCGCAGAGACGCCTAACTTCTTGCGCATCGTCCGGGATTCGAAAAACAACATCCGGGATGCGGTGAACAGCCTGCAAGTGGAACTACTCGCGCTCTAGGCGCGGTGGTCAAGGCATTCGCGGGAGTGCCTTGGACGATTCGCCTAGCGAATCAGAAAGCAGGGAACATGGGCCAAATTATGGGCCGAATTACTGCCGCTATCCTCGCGTACTACGACGGCAAGACTCACGAGGCTGTCTATGATGTTTATGTCGGGCGATTGCTCAAACACGGAAGCCTTAACGTCAACTCGAAGCACACGCGTCTGGTTGCGCGCGTCCCTATCACTCACCTATGCCGCGAGGCTCACCTATTCAACGCGGAGATTGCCAGACAATTTGCTAGCGTCGAGGCTCCGCCCGCACCGTGGTACCGCGACTAGGCATTGAGTCCACCGCGCGATGGAAGAGAGCCTAGAACGGTGTACAGGAGTCCGTCAGCGAAGGTTTATACTTGCACCCCATGAAGCATCACCGTAAGCCTGAATTGATCGCACGCATTCGCGCGATGCTCAATGCCGGTGCATCGCAAGCCGAGATCGCCGAAAAGCTGGGCAAGGCCAAGTCCACTATAGCGTTTCATGTGCGTAACCTTGGCGTAAAGCCTGTCGAATACTCATCCCCGAAACCAGAACGCAAAGGGAAACGAAAGTGCGTCACCTGTGGGAAGGCAAAGACTGCTGGTGCATTCCCATCGAAGTACAACGCTGAATGCTCAATGTGCATTCGGGGCAAGAAGTAAGAAAGGGAGCACGCCGATGCGAATTGCAATCTACGGTCGAGTTTCGACGAGAGACCGGGGCCAAGAGGTCGAGAATCAGCTTGTGCAATTGCGCGAGTTTGCCGCAAAGCAGGGTTGGACCGTTGTCCGCGAGTTCATCGACCATGAAAGCGGATCGCGCGCTGACCGCCCAGAGTTCAAGCAGATGTTCCAAGATGCGTCCCAGCGGCGCTTTGATCTGGTGCTCTTCTGGAGCCTTGACCGCCTGTCGCGGGAAGGCGTCCTGCAAACGCTGAACTACCTTAACCGCCTCACGGCCCACGGCGTAGGATTTAGGTCCTTCACCGAACAGTATTTCGACTCTTGCGGGATTTTCAAGGACGCTGTGATTGCCATTATGGCGACGGTCGCGAAGCAAGAACGGCTGCGCATTTCGGAGCGCACTAAGGCCGGGCTGGAATCTGCTCGCCGGAAGGGCGTACCGCTCGGAAGGCGTCGCGTGCGAATCGACATGGACCGGCTCAACCAGTTGCGCGCCCAGGGCCAGAGCTTTGAACAGATCGCCAAGGAATTAAAGTGCGGCGTCGGCACAGCGTTTCGCGCTTCGAAGGTAGGACGTTTTTCCGGATAAAAAGTGGCCGGGTATCCATCGCGCGATGCCCGCCCCTTTCCGTATCCCACCAAGTCTAGGCGTTTGATCGCCGTTTCATCTCTATCAGGAACTCTTCGGCGCACTTGACGGTCTCGCGTGCGTGGTAGTTTCCACGGTTGGGGCTGTCAGCGATTCGCTCCAGCACTGCGACGAGTGGCGCTGTGTTTCTCCAATCGGAATCTTCCCACTCGCGCGCGGCGAAGTCCCATTGTTCGAGGTCGCACTTCCGCATGTAATGGGCGATCCGTTCTAGGTCTTTGCGCCCCTCAGTGTTGAAGAAAGCATGCAGCCAACGCTCGTACAGGTCCCTCGTCTTGCGCCAGCCCCGTTCAGAGCAGAAACGGGAAACGTCCTCCCACGGAATATCTTCGAGCGCTGATGTTTTGGCGTAACGCAGCAGTTCAGCCACGTCTTCCTCAGCCTTCGCCGGGCCCAGTTCGGATTGAGCCATGGCGCGCTCTTCCGGAGTGCTGTGGGGGTCGCTGAGAATTTGTTCTAGGCCTTGTCTGTCTGGCATCGTGTCACCGTTCCTACCCTCGCTTGGGTACCATTCATAACATTTGGTACCCATTTACCGACTTGACTATTGGACCGCCGTGTTGCACTGTCACGCCGATGCTGCGGTTCTTTATCGGGGTCCTTGTCGGGATTGTCTTGGCTTACGTGCTTTTGTATCTCTTCGCGCTGGCCTGTGTGAAGGCGTTGGAGGCGCACGACGCTGCGAAATACGGGCCCAAGGCAAAGTGAAAGCCCGTGTTCATTGCCGCTGGGAAGCTATACGCCCGGATTATGGCGCGGCGGGTGCAGTGCGTAAGGCTCGGCGTGGGTTCCGGGGTGTTTGTGGGCCGTTACATTCTGACGCTCAAGCACGTTTTCGACTAGGTTCCGACGCCCAAAAGACATCGGAAGTTCCCACTCGCCGCATAGAAAGCGAGCACGTAAGCATTCCAATCGCGGGCGTTGCTAGTGGTGACGCTTCCTGTTTGACTTCCGGACCCCACCCCCTGCTTGTGAGAGAAGTAATCGGCCGAGTCCGTGGCGGCTCCTGCGGCAGCCTTGAGGTCTGTCGTGAAACTGTTTCCCGGCGTAAATGTGTCCGTCGATGCGTGGCCCGCATTGGATATGAAAATGAGGTAGGGATTTACACCACTATTGAAACTAGCGGTGACGCTCTCCAGGGCCACGGGAACGTTAGCGGAATTCGCTTGCCCGATTGTCGCGTCTAGCGTGATCGTGCCGGGAGGGACACTATACTCCACCAGGGTCACCCAGTTCGTGCCCGCGCCGCTGAAATGCGCGGTCGGAGTATTTGCACTGCCCTTGCACCCAATTACCGTGAAAATTGCGGAGATGCCCGTGCCGCCGTTTTGCGTGGTTCCCCGCATCGTCCAAGTGTTGTTTGCGGTGTCGGTAATGCTGGTGGCGGTAGAGGCCCCGGTAGCTATTGCGATTAGAATGTTCCCGGCAGTGTTTGCTGAAGCAAAAGCCGCCGCTGGGACCGTGGCGCTGTTCGCCTGCGCTCCCGAAGTAGACTGTACGAATGCGAAGGGCATTTAATCCTGGTACCTCTGTTTGTGGTAAGTGAGCGAGCCGATTAAAGGGGACGGACCATGAATGCAAACCGGGGCGTGTTGCTAGCCGATGATTCTGAAGTCATCCACAAGGCCGTTAC
>Ga0210384_10000108_pt1 | contig 122705 bp, 109 predicted proteins | sample IncBWH2MmetaG_FD_160574 | JGI IMG/M metagenome (GOLD analysis project Ga0210384, IMG submission 160574) | Forest soil microbial communities from Barre Woods Harvard Forest LTER site, Petersham, Massachusetts, United States - Inc-BW-H-2-M | ecosystem: Environmental > Terrestrial > Soil >...
TTCGCAAGTCTCCATCCGTGCGACAGCCATTCGCTGAAATTTCCGGGAGTATCTCTTTCTCTCCACTGGTGTTTCCTTTCCCGGAAACTGTGCCCAATTTTGTGTGCCACTTCAAGGGTTCACTCCACCTGGCCCCAGCTAGACGCTCTTTAGAGGCTGAGCAGTCCTGCCGTGCGAGAGGAGCTTGGCACAAGAGTACACGGCTCTCGTGTGGGCCATCGAGAGGTTCATGCGCTCACCAAGCTCCACTACCGCTCCCACCACCGCCTCCAGCTCGAGCGCCCGGCCCGCCTCGAGGTCCTGAAGCATTGAGGTCTTATGCTCCCCCACTTTTTCTGCGCCGGCGATCCGCTGCTCGATCGTGATCGGTAGTTCCAAGCCTAACTGACCGGCCACGGCTTGCGCTTCCCGCATAATATTCCGGACCAGTTCGCACACGTCGGGATCGCGCACCATCTGCGCCAGGGTCGCCCCGGTAAGGGCGCTGATCGGGTTGAATGCTACATTCCCCAGTATCTTCACCCAGATCTCATGACGGATTCGAGTGGTCACTGGGCAACGCAGCCCGGCCCCGCTTAGCGCCTCTGCAAGTCGCCTCGACCGATCGGACCGCGTCCCGTCCGGCTCGCCTAACGATATTCGATTACCTTCCCTGTGCCGCACGACCCCAGGTTCCACAATCTCGGTTGCAAAATAAACCAAGGCCCCCACCACGCGCTTGGATTCAATGGCAGTCGAGACGACACCGCCCGGGTCCACGCGTTCCAGACGGGTTCCATCCCAGGCGCCGCCAAACCCTTGAAAGAACCACCAGGGCACGCCATTCTGCGTGCTGACCACAGTCGTGTCCTTCCCGAGCACCGGGCTCAGTTGCGGTGCAAGTTGCGACAGCCCGTGCGCCTTCACACCGAGGATGACCACATCCACCGGTCCCACTTCTTCCAGCATTCCCACTACTTTCGGCCGCGCCTCGAAGTCTCCATCTACACTTTGGACGCGCACGCCGTGTTCTTGCATCGCGCCTAGATGCGGTCCGCGGGCGTAGAGCGTCACGTCCAGTCCCGCTTGCGCCATGCGCGCGCCCAGGTATGCGCCGATGGCTCCCGCTCCCGCGATCAAGTATTTCATCGCTTGGCGTCCAGCAGCGCGGCGGCCACTTCATTCCTGCGAATTTTCCCCGTAGCCGTTTGCGGAATGCTAGCCACGAAAAAGAGCTTCTTGGGGCATTTGAATTCTGCCAGCCGCTCGCCACAGAACTTCAGTAGTACCGACTCGGTCACTTCTTCCCGCAGCACAACCGCCGCAGCAACCTCTTCATTCAAGGTTGGATGCGCGAATCCAAATGTCACAGCTTCCGAGACCGCCGGATGCTTCAGCAGGACTTTATCAATCTCCCGGGGAGAAATTTTTTCTCCTGCTCGGTTGATCTGCTCTTTCAGACGGCCGGTCAGGTGCAAATAACCATCCTGATCCAGGAATCCTTCGTCACCCGTGCGAAACCATCCATCCTTGAACGAAATCACGTTTGATTCGTCGTTATTTTCGTAACCAGCGAATACACTCGGCCCCCGGACCACTACCTCGCCTCGCTTATCAATTCCTAGATGATGCCCATGCCCGTTGATGATGCTCATCTGCACGCCCGAAGGCACCCCTACGGATCCCGGCTTATGCACTCGTGGGGGAAGCGGATTCGATGACATCTGATGAGCTGCTTCCGTCATGCCGTAGGCTTCGAGCAGCGGAACGCCGAACAATTCCTCCATCTGGTGCATCACTTCCGGCGCCAGGGGCGTGCTGCAGGAGCGGATAAACCGCAATGAATCCAGGCCTGCGGGCCTGCCGTGGTTCCCGGCACGGGCCAGCAGGACCTGATGAATTGTAGGGACGCCTGAATACCAGCTCACTTTGTATTCTTTCACGATTCGCCAGAATCCCAGCGGGTCAAATTTTTTCGGCGCCACAACCGTGCCGCCCGTCAGCAGCGTGGCCAACATCGAAGCCAGCAACCCGTGGACGTGGAAGAGCGGCATCACACACAATGAAACGTCCTGCGCCGAGAGCATATAGGTATGAGCGATATTTTGCGCGGAAACCAGCAAGTTCACGTGGCGTAATGGGACGCGTTTGGGCCGGCCGGTGCTCCCGCTCGTGTGCAGGATCAATGCAATATCAGCTGGCGCAGGCGCCGTGATCGAGCCCCGTCCATGGGCGCCGTGCAGCTGGGCGTTTCCGTGCGCATCCACATCTGTCAGGAACACCGGAATGTTTTTATCGGCTGCAGCCAGCCGCGCCTCTTCCGCCCCTTTTGTGGGACAAATCAGGACGCGGGCGTCGGTATCTTCCAGAAAGAAATCGAATTCATCGCGTCGGTAGGATGGATTGAGCGGCGCGGCAGTCCCTGCGATGGAAGCCGCGAGAAAACTCACAATTGCGGGCAGCCCGTTTGGAAGGGCGATGGCGACCCGAACATTTCGGTGAACGCCAGCTCCGGCCAGCGCCTTTGCCATCTCCCAGGTCTGCTGGCTCAGCGACTCATAGCTTACACGCAGTCCGAGTTCGGGGACCGCAATTGCCGTCCGCCCGCTCCCAGCTTTCAGAAAAATGTCGAGCAATGTGCCCGAGGACCGCATCATTATTTATTACCATCCCCGACCGCCCGCGCCATTGAACAACTCTGCCCACTGTACACAAAACGTCAGCGATCACTAGAAGGCGACGCGAACGATCTCACTGGGGAGCGAGTCCGGAAGAATCAACCGCAGACCTGCCGCGCGCACACTTTTTCCTGGCTCATCCGATTGCGCAAACCATCCAGATTCTTGGGGCTGGCTCCCAATCAGTCAAGCTGATTGTGATTATCGTAGCGATAGGGAAGTGTTATCAAGAGAGTCGTTGCACGCCTGCCTTTGCATCGCACACCCGGGTTTCAGTGCACGCGACGGCGGAACCGGACGAGGCGGTCATGCTACTGCGATGCTTCGGTGGTAATCTCTGGCCATACGTCATGACCCTGGGCCTTCGCAAACAATTACTCCGCGCGAGAAACGCGGCCAGGGGTCAGGAGTTCATGATGCCGGACACAATTGCAATCGCCGCCAACAGAAAAGGATGGACTGCCCCGATTCTCCTGCTCACCTGGGTAGCAGGCACTGTCGATGCCATCGGCTATCTTGGCCTCGGTCATGTCTTCACCGCAAACATGACCGGGAACGCTGTGCTTCTAGGTCTTGCATTTGGGCAAGGGCAGTTTCTTGCCGGTTTCCGCGCGCTGTTTGCTTTGGCAGGATTTATCCTAGGCGTGACGATTGGCGCCATTCTCGCGCATCGCGCTGGTACGGATGTGGATCAGCGGCGCGCCTTCCTTGGCCCGGTCATAGTGGAAGCGCTGGTCCTAGCGGCGTTCGCGCTGGTACTGCACCTGCCAAGCATTCCGCGCAATCAGAGTACTCTTCATATTCTGATCGGACTATCGGCGGTGGCAATGGGTGTGCAGAGCGCCGCCGTTCGGCGACTGAATCTGCCGGGCATCGCAACTACAGTTCTCACCGGCACGATCACCAGTCTGGTCGCAGAGCTTGTGCGCTTCTTGCACATCCCCTACGTCTCTTCACCTAGCGAAGAACCGCCCGAGAGCGCTCCGGGCAGAACCCGTCACCTGAGACTTCAAGCCGGCGTGTTTCTTGTGTACGTGGCGGCCGCCACGGCTGCCGGCGTTTTCCAGAACCGCGTGCCGCTGATTGTAGGGTTGTCGCCGGTCATCGCAATCTGTATGGTCCTCTATTTGGCCAGATCAACCGCTGCCCGCGCTAACGCCGAGGCCTAGTCGGAGGCGCCGATCCGAGCCCTGCCGGAGGACTTGCCCGTAGGGTGGTTTTTAGTCACAGAAATTCGCCGTGGCCTTCTCTATGGTTCGCTCGAAGGTGGCCACTTCGCCGGCGAGTTCCCGTGTCAAGTGGTCGGCGGCTCTGTTGAAGGACAAGCGGAGTTCCGGCACGGTTGTCATCACCGCTGCTTCCCGCAGACCGGCAATCGCCGCCACGGCATCCATTGCTGTCCGCGGCACATCGGCCAGACGTAGGATCACTACCCTCCCATTCCTCACGGCCACGTACCCCGCCGCACTGGGAGTGGTCACTTCGCGCCCCGTATAACAGGGCATTCTAGTCTCAAACATGGTCCCACTACTCATCGGCTATCTCCTCAGTTTCAAGATACCCCCGTTGAATAGTGACTCCATCTCAGGATTCGTTTCACGCGCTTTTCGGCTCCGCGCCGAATCGGACATAACCCCTGAGAAATTGAATCTAGCTAACTCTCCTGTCTGTCGCCAGTCCAACTCTTCCGGAGGCCATCCATGATCACAACTTCCTTTTCCCGCCGGTTCGCGCTGGCAGCATTGTTTCTGGTGCCGGCACCAAGAGTCTATGCTGGCACTGACAAGGGCCTGCCCTTGTCTCCCAGTGACGAAACCGCACTCAAAGCCGTGCTCGAGAAATATCGCACGGGTTGGCTGTCCGGCGATACAGACGCTGTCCGTAGCAGCTTTACCGATGACGCCGTCTTGATGCCGCACCACGGCAACCCTCCGGTCGTGGGGATGGTGGCCATCAACGAATTCTGGTTCCCCGCCAGTTCAACGAAGACGAAGATCACAAAATTTGCTCAAACGCTGGATGAAGTGAGCGGCGAAGGGACTCTTGCCTATGTGCGGGGCAAAAGTGAAGTCGCCTGGACAGTGGAGGACCATGGAAAATCACAACGATGGCGAAATGCCGGAAATTTTCTGGCGATTTTCAGAAAGCAGGTTGACGGAAAATGGCTGATTTCCCGTTTGATTTGGGACGACCCACCCAATCAGCGGATAGATTAGGATTTCGAAACTTGCGGTTGCTTCACCCGCTCGGCGGCGCGGACGGCGGTGCGTCCCGGAGACCAATCATCCGGTCGTGGCGATATACCCCAAAATTCGGGCGCAGGCTTGATGAACTCGATCCCCACTTGCGCCTTGCCCATGAACTCAGTGCCCACATGCGTCACGCGACAAAGTATCTCTTGCCCCGTCGCCGGATTCTCGAGCACTACAAATTTGTTCACGGCGACGTGTATCCCCAGCAACAGGAGCGCTCCGTGTGCGTTCACCAGTAGTGTGTGTGTCTTTTCCGAGAGGGTTCGCTTTTCCTGCGAACGCACCACAACAGCGATGCGCACTTTCACGCGCTTGCTGCGCCGGCGATGATCCGGCCGAAGGTCTTCCCAGTGCAGGACTTCCACCATAGGAATACCCTATCGGTTTCCTACCGAATTCTCAATGCGCCCGCGTAGAAGTGTGTTAGGAACGTTACTCACACCCCAAGGCAGGGGGCCGCATCGACAGGGAAGGCCGCAGGCAGGCCGGATACATGATTTTTGTCTCAACCGTCACTGCTTGACGATCGGCGAAACCTTCCCCCATTGTCCTGCGAACACAAAGGAATCCAGCGGCTTGCGGGATCGCGGCGCGTGTTCCTGCTCGCGCAGCTGATCGGGCAAATTCGCCGGATCGCCAGGATACCCAATCGCAAAGCCGGCCACAGCTTCATACCCGTCCGGGATGCCGAAGATGTCGCGTGCTTTGCCGGGAAGGATGCCGGCCATTTGGTGGATTTGCAGACCGTGTGCCGTCGCTTGCAGGGCAAGATTCGCAGCCGCCTGTCCCACATCATGAAATGCGTGATTGTTCTGCGCACCGTTGTGCTCGAATTTCAGTTGTGCCACACTCAGCGCCACGACCGGGGCACTCTTCGCCCAACCCTGATTGAATTCGACGAAGCAATCCAGAATCTTCTTGAAATTCTCCGGGTCATCTTTCGTCGCGACGATGAAGTACCACGGCTGCGCATTGTAGGAAGACGCTGCCCACCGCGCCGCCTCGAACAGGCTTTTCAATTTCTCCGCCTCAACCGCTCGGCCGTCAAACGCCCGCGGGCTCCAGCGATTTCGGATCAGATCATGTACAAATGCAGATGTTTCTGCCGGCTTTCGTAGCGCTGTCATGTCTCCTCCTTGGAATTACGCCAAATCAAACAGCAGCACTTCCGACGGTTCCTTTGCTTCCACGCGCACTTCGGTTTCCTTTGAAACAGCCGCGCCGTCGCCCTGCTTGAGCCCTTTGCCGTTCAGACTCACGGTTCCGCGCGCAACCTGGATCCAGGCATGGCGGCCCGCCTTCAGTGCGTGACTTGCCTCCCCGCTCTTGTCCAGCCGCGCTATATAGAGGTTTGCATCTTGATGAATCATCACCGGCGCCTTCGGCCCCGCGACAAGTCCAAATTTGCCGCGCAGATCGGCATCGCTGTATTCAAGCTGCTCATACTCCGGCTTCAGGCCTTTGCGGTCCGGCAGAATCCAGATTTGCAATAGGTGCGCCGGGTTCGTCTGAGACGGATTGAACTCGCTGTGCATCACGCCGGTGCCCGCGGACATATGCTGCAACTCCCCGGGACGAATCACAGCGCCTGACCCCAGGCTGTCGCGATGCTCAAGCGAGCCATCCAGCATCCAAGTCAGAATTTCCATGTCGCGGTGCGGATGCATACCAAAGCCTTTGCCCGGCGCTACGTGGTCCTCATTGACTACGCGCAACGAGCGAAACTGCACATGCTCGGGGTCGTAGTAGTCGGCGAACGAAAATGTGAACCGACTATCGAGCCATCCATGCTCCGCATGTCCGCGCTCTTCACTCGGTCGGATTTGTATCATTTTGCTTCTCCTTCTTTCGGCGTCGCTCGTGCAATGCTTCGCCGCTCCGGCCGAGCTTCCGGCAGATACGACGCAAACTTTCCTGCTCCTCTGGCTCGAGGACGCTCATTTCTTTCTGGATAGACCGGGCATGATCAGGGAAAATTCCTTCGATCAACTTCCGGCCTTGCGCCGTCAGGTGAATCAAAACCATCCGGCGATCATCTGCTTGCCGCTCGCGCCGCACCCAACCATGCTTTTCTAGATTGTCGACCACCATGGTGATGTTTCCACCGCTCCGCAATAGCTTCTGCCCCATGGTGCGCTGGCACATGGATCCCAAATGGAGCAGTGCCTCGAGCACCCCAAATTGGCCCGTGGTTAGCCCCTGGCGTTCAAGTTCCAGGCTGATCCGTCCTGAGAGTGAATCGCATGCGCGTGCAAGGTTGATATAGGCATTCAACGCCCGAACAGCGTTTCGCGATCCTTTGTAATGCGATGGCATGATTGAGTACGTCCCAGCACTGCGCGCTCGAGAGTCGATCCATTTGCTATCAAGGATCGGCCGGTATCTCATCTAGCGAGATCATTTAACATTAAACGATTGGATGTGCTTCGCAGGAGAAGGATTCAACTGTGAAGCTTCAGGGCTTCTCGATCGGGCGTAGCAGGACTTCGCTGATGAAGCTTTTGGGCGATTGCATGAGGATCATGTCAACGACGTGCGCTATGTCCTCTGGCTGCAGCATCTTGGAGGGGTCTTTCCCTGCATGAGGCGAGAATTCCGTGGCCACCGTTCCCGGGCATACCGCGCTAACACGGATCCCGTAGGGGCGCAAATCCTCTGCCATGCACTCCGTCAAGCCAAGCAGCCCCCACTTCGAGGCGCAGTATATCCCGCCCCCCGCGAACGCGTTTTTCCCGGCCAGTGAGGCAATATTGATTATGTGTCCGCTGTGCCGCTCGATCATTCCGGCTGCAACCGCTTTGCTCGCCAGGAACACAGATTTCAAATTGGTGTCCAATACTCTGTCCCATGCGGATTCTTCGGCTTGATGAGTTGGTCCGAAGTAGCCGATGCCGGCGTTGTTCACCAGGATTTCGATCGGTCCGAGCTCCTGGACAGTCTTTCGAACCAGGGATTCAATGTCCGATACCCGAGTGACGTCCGCGGGCACGGCAAGGATTGTGGCGCCATCGCTCCGGAGCTCCTTTGCGGCTCCTTCCAGCTTGTTCGCATCACGGGCGCATATGCTCACCTTCATACCCAGCCGTCCCAGGGTCCGCGAGATGACAAACCCGATCCCTCGGCTCGCGCCGGTAACCAGCGCCACTTTTCCTTCGAGAGGTTTTGTTTCCTTCACAGGGCGCTTCCTTCCAGGCGACCCTTCACCCCTATTCACCATCTTATCATCTAGGTGCCACGGTCACGAGGGTGGCGATTGCCAGCGCAAATCGGTCCGATAGGTGGATTAAGCCTTGCGCCCTTGCGACGCATTCCCTATAATCCCGAAGATTTTGCATTATCCGTCGTCCCGCAGGGGTTGTGGTCCTATATTTGACCGCTTGCCCGCAACAAAACTGACCCAGGAGGCAGGTAAGAAATGATGCGACAGCGTTTGACCATGAAGGGAATCTTATTGATTGCTCTCGTCGTGCTGGGTCTTCCGGCACGGCCGGCTGCCGCACAGGACCAGCAGCAGGATTCGTCGAAGCAGCCGTACACGATGGCGGAGTATAACGCCTTTCAGACGGCCAATGCCGAAACCAAGCCCGATGCCAAGATTAAACTGCTTGATGATTTCGTTTCGAAATTCCCAAATTCCTCCCTGATGCAATACGTCTATGCTCTCTACTATCCCGCCTACACTCAGCTGAAGAATTATGCCAAGGCCCTCGAGTACACTGACAAGCTCGTGGCGCTCGGCGATAAGGCGGAACCACTTTCGCGTCTTCAGGCAATTCAAGCCCGCGTTCAGTTGTTCCCATTTGTTTATGACCCCAAAAAACCTGACGCGCACGACCAGCTGGTAAAGGAACGTGACGCCGCTCTGCTGGGAATCAAGCTGCTCCAGGATCTAAAGAAGCCGAAGGACTCGACCCTGACGGATGCGCAGTTTGCCGAGCAAAAGAAACCTGGCGTCGCATTATTCTACAGCGCAGCAGGGTTTGCTGACCTGCAGCTGAAGGACGACGCCGCCGCGGCAGATACCTTCAAGGCCGCCCTTTCAATTAAACCCGATGACGCCGTCAGTTGGTACCGGCTTGGCCTCGCTTACTTAGAGGTGAAGCCGCCCCAATTCATGGATGGAATCTGGGCTGTGGCCAAGGCCATCGATCTGAAAATTCCCGGGGACGTCCAAATTAAAGACTATCTGCGCAGACAGATCCTAGCCTACGAACAGCCAGGTTGCGATAGCCTTGCGGATGCCCAGCTAAACGAACTGCTCCAGCTTGCCACTAGTGCCACGGATCGTCCGGCGACATACACCATTCCGAGCGCAGATGACCTGAACAAAATTCGCTCGTCTAGCAACATCCTGACAGTGATCAGCGACTTGAAAGCAGGAGGCGACAAAGCGAAGCTGAACTGGTTGGCGCTCTGCGGCGCCGAGTTCCCTGAGGTTGTCGGCAAAGTGATTGAGGTGAAGCCCGGCGCCGATTTCGTCGAACTATTTCTCTTCACGGGTGCAACGCCGGAGGAGATTGAAGCGGCGACGACCCCCAATCTGGACGTGAAAGTTATGGGGCAGTCGGAGGCCAGCCGTTTGCAGAAGGGCGACGGAGTGCGCTTTAGCGGGACGCTCCTGAGTTATGATTCCGAGCCGGCGTTCATGCTCCACTGGGATAAGGCCAAGGTGAACCCGGAAGACATCCCAGCGGAGAAAGGCGCGCCTGGCAAGCACACGCCCCACAAAGTTCCGCCAAAGAACCCAGGGGGAAATTGATAACCGCCTCTGAAATTCCAAAAGAAATGGCCGGTCCGGAAGCGGGCCGGCCATTTCTGTTCTGGCCTGTTCCACTCCGTGGAAATCTTGCGATATTCCCAGGGAGGGGCCACATAGATATGGCTACGCACTTCTGGATTATGGGCGGTGCCGCGTTTGCCCAAGCTTGTACTCGCCCACCTTTCGGCTGAGGGTGTTGCGATGGATGCCAAGGACCTTGGCGGCACGGGATTGGTTCCCGTTCTGATGATCCAGCACTCGCTTGATGAACTTCTTCTCGAATTCGGTCACTGCCTCTTCCAGATGGATGCCGCGCTCCACCATCATTCCCACGAGCGATTCCAATTGATCTTTCACGATTGCACGCTCCGGAGTGACACCGCATGGGACTGGGCCTTGACCAAACTCCCTTATGCAACAACGCGCCATGAAGCGGAGTGCCGCGGCAAATGGCGGCGCTCTTTCAATCGAGTCCGTGGCCGGTAATGCGCTGATATGCTTCCCGGTATTTGTCCCGCGTTCCGGCAACCACATCCGGAGGAAGGGCGGGCCCTGGGGGCTGCTTGCTCCAACCGATGCGCTCGAGATAATCGCGGACATACTGCTTGTCGAAGGAAGGCTGGGGATTGCCCGGCGCGTACTGATCGCCGGGCCAGAAGCGCGAGGAATCGGGCGTGAGGGCCTCATCGATCCAAATAAGCTGGTCGCCGATCAACCCAAATTCAAATTTTGTGTCGGCAATGATGATACCGCGTGCCGCGGCGTACTCAGCAGCACGTCGGTAAATGGCGAGGCTCGTATCGCGCAAGCTCGCTGCCAGCGGGCGGCCGATGCGCGCAACGGTCTCCTCGAAGGAAATATTTTCGTCATGGCCAGTGGTGGCTTTCGTTGAAGGCGTGAAGATTGGCTCGGGCAAGCCATCCGATTCGCGCAGGCCGGCTGGTAGTGGAATGCCGCACACCGTACCGGTCTTTTGATAATCCTTCCAGCCCGAGCCGGAAAGATATCCGCGCACCACACATTCGATTGGAATTGGCTCCGTGCGGCGCACCAGCATCGAGCGGCCCTCGAGAGAATCGTGATAGGGCGCAAGCTCTCCTGAAAAGTCCTCCGCCGAGATCACGTGGTGCGGAACGATATCGGCCAGCTTTTCGAACCAGAACATGGAAAGCTGAGTCAGTACGCGCCCTTTGTCCGGGATCGGCGTCGGCAGCACCACATCAAAGGCGGAGAGGCGATCGGTCGCGACAATCAGCAGGCGGTCACCGAGCTCGTAAATATCGCGCACCTTGCCGCGGCCTCGCAACTTGAGGCTCGGGAAATCAGTTTGCAGAATGACGGGACTCATTTTTGGAGAAGCCACGGATATTCTTTCCTCGCAGAGAGGCGGCCATTCTAGCGCAGCGTGCCAGGTTGTCAATCTCTAAGAAATCATGTTGCGGGAACAGATGGGTGTGGGAGGGTAGCGCGATAAAAAGCTTTTTGGGTGTGGGGGCTGAGCGCTACGCCGCGTTGCTGGCAGCTTTCGGCGCGGCGACCTCAGCGGCCTCTTCCCACTTGACGGAAACGAGCTTGGAGACGCCCGGCTCTTGCATGGTCACGCCGTAGAGGACGGAACCCATCTCCATGGTCTTGCGATTGTGCGTGACCACGATGAATTGCGTCTGCCCGCACATATCCGCAAGCATCTTGTTGAAGCGGCCGACATTCGCTTCGTCAAGCGGTGCGTCCACCTCATCAAGAATGCAGAAGGGGCTTGGCTGGTAGCGGAAGACCGCGATCAGGAGCGCAAGCGCAGTCAGCGCTTTCTCGCCGCCGGAGAGCAGCAGAATGTTTTGGAGACGCTTCCCCGGGGGCTGCGCAACGATGTCAATACCTGCTTCACCGGAGCTGTCCGGCTCGCTCAGCCGCATCTCGCCGTGGCCGCCGCCAAAGAGCGATTGGAAAGCGATCGCGAAATGCGCATTGATAAAATTGAAAGCTTCCTCGAACTTCTGGCGAGAAACCTGATCGAGTTCGTTGATGGTGAGCTGCGTATTTTCGATGGATTGCACCAGGTCGTCGCGCTCGCGACGGAGGAATCCTTCGCGCTCCTCGCATTCTTTGTATTCCTCGAGCGCCATCATGTTCACCGGCCCCATGGCTTCCACGCGCGCCTTCATTTCGTTGTAGCTGGTTTCGGCAGCCACCAAAGCTTCGCCGACAAGCAGTTGCGATTCCTGCGCCATCAGTTCCTCGGGCTGGGCGTTCAATTCGGCCACACAGGTCTGGCGTAGATAATCGCGGTCGGCGTCGTTGCGCGCTTTTTCGATTTGGAGCTGGCTGCGCTCGGCGCGCAATTCATCGAGCGAGGTCCGCTTGCCGCGCAGAGATTCGTCAAGCTGGCCGGCGCGAGAACGCGCTTCATCCCATTCCTTCTCGAAGGCCGCCTTTTGCTCCTCGAAACGCGCCTTTTCTTTTCTCAGGTCCTCGGCTTGCACCGCAAGTTGCTCGCAGGAAGACTCCAGTTCGGATTTTTCGCGCGCGAGACCGGCATGCTGTTGTCGCAGCACCGTCACGCGCTCTCCGCCCTGAGAAATTTCCTCCGCCAGGCGCTGCTCGGTGGATTGCGCGCTCACAAAGCGCTCTGACATCGTGGCCAGTTCCTCGCGCCGCGCTGCCACTCGATCCTGAAGCGCTTGGAAATCGTTGCGCAACCGCACAAGTGTTTCGGTGGCTTCAGCCGCCTCGGCCTCCGCTGCCGCGCGAGAGCGAAGCGCTTCGGCATGCTCGCGTCGGGCCTGCTCGACCCGGGTACGTGCGCTTTCGGCTTCCGCGTGAAGCCACGCGATTTCTTCGCGCTCTGTCTCGAGCTGTTGTTCCACACGACGATGTTCGGCGCGCGCCTGATCGCGCGTGTGCAACGCTGCCACAAACGATTTTTCGGCTTCCAGGTGCTGGGCCATCGACGCTGCCAGGTCGGCCTCGCCGTTGGCAATCTGCATCTCCAGCCGCGAAAGCTGCTCTTGCTGATCGTGCGCGACACCTTCGAGCCGCGCGGCTTCCGACTCATGCTGGCGCAGCTCACGCTTGAGCGCGAGCGGTCCGGCGTCACCCTGGCGGCCGCCAGTGACCACTCGGCCGTGATAGCAAGTCCCCTCTGGCGTCAGATAGTAGCTGTGGGGATTTTCATGTGCCATGCTTTCAGCAACTGCCTGCGATTCGACCACGTAGGCTGTGCGCAACTTGGTAAGGAAATGCTTGGCAGCAGGTCCGAGCGGATCGCGGAATTCCACCAGGCGGTCCAGGCGCGCGAGCACTCCCGCGGGCATGGGCAGGGAAGCATCAGCTTCGGGCGTTTGAAGATTCAAATTGCGAAGCGAGTCAACGAAGAAAGTTGCGCGCCCACCCATTTCGTCACGCAGCAGCGTGATTCCTGCGCGGGCGTGATCAAACGATTCGACCACAACATATTCCAGCTCTTCGCGCAGAAATTGCTCGACCGCGCTTTCGTATTGTTCCTGCACCTCGGCATAATCGGCCAGCAGGCCGACGGCGTGGAACCCGCGTGCCTGGCCTTCTCCATTGGCATTGAAAAGCTTCTGGACGGCGTCAGCAGTGTAGGCGCGCTCGCTTAGAATTTGTTCGATGGATGCGTGCCGCGCCCGTTCCGCCGAGAGGGATTCGCGAGTTTGCTTCAATTCCTGAGAAGTTATCCGTTGAGCTGCACGGCAATCGGCAAGCTTTATCTGCGATGCGCGCAAAGCAGCGCCAAGTTCTTGTGCACGCCGCTCGGCTTGATCATAAAAGTCTTCCTCGGTCTTTACGCGTAGAGCCAGGGCGCCCCACTCGATCCCGGTTGAGCGCATGGCTTCTGCACGTTGCTCCTCGGCGGAGGCATGGCGCGCGGCAGCTTCCTCCGCTTGCAACGATTCCGCCTGCACACGAGCGGTCTCTTCCACCAATCGGCCGGCCAATTGCCGCAACTCTTCCATTCGGGTTTCGAGTCTTTCACGTTCGGCTACACTCGAAGATGCGCTCTCGGTCGTCTCACGCAGCGCGGCCTCCACAGCCGCGGTTTGTTCGTCGAGCGCAGCCACGGATTCGCGCTGAGCGATCATGCGGGTGGCAAGGTCTGCGGCCATGCGCTCGGCCTGCTCGATTTCAATCATTACGCGCGTGGCGCGTGAATCGAGTTGCGCCGCCTGCTCGCGATTGAAAGTGATCCGGTTTTCGGCGCGGTCCAAATCCAGCGCCGTTTGCCCCAATCGATTTTGTGTTTGACGAAGCTCGGCATCGAGCTCATAGGTGCGAGCACTCAGCCGCGCCTGCTCGGCCTCAAGTTCCTGCACCGATCGTGCTTCCCGGTCTTCCACGGTATCCATCTCGCGGAGTAATTTATCCAGGCGCGCAGCTTCAATATCAAGGTGCTCGGCCTTCCCAGCCAACACACTTCGCAGCAATTCGCGCATCTGTTCCCGCAATTCGGCATACCGGCGGGCTTTCGATGCCTGGCGTTTCAGCGATGCGAGTTGCTTTTCGACTTCCACCAATATGTCATTGATGCGTGAGAGATTGATTTTGGAGGCTTCGAGTTTGGCTTCCGCTAGGCGCCGCTTGGTCTTGTACATGGTGATGCCGGCAGCTTCTTCAATGATGGCGCGACGGTCCATGGGCTTCGAATTTAGAATCTGGCCGATACGGCCCTGCTCGATAATGGCGTAGCTGTCCGGGCCCAAGCCCATGCCCATGAAAATCTCCTGGACATCACGCAGGCGCGCCACGCGCCCATTGATCAGATATTCACTTTGGCCGGAGCGATAGAGGCGCCGCCCCACCACAACTTCGCCGGGCTTCACAGTAATCGCGGGCTTTTCCGCGGCGCGTTTGCGCCAGGGTTTCTTCTCGCCGGGCGCTTCATCAGCGGCCGGCTCTTCCGCAGCAATCTCGAGGAACCCTTCCGGGCTGGTCACCACTTCCGCTTGCAGGTCGTCGTTTGCAACGACGAGCGCAGGTTCGGCAGGGATTTGGTGCGGTGCGTCGAGCACCTTTGCTACCGCATCTGCCAGCTCTGGGTCCACCAGCGTAAGCGTGACTTGTGCCAGGCCCAGGGGCGGCCGCTTGGCCGTGCCATTGAAGATACAGTCCGACATTCGCTCGGCGCGCAGCATTTTGTGGCTCTGCTCGCCAAGCACCCAGGAAATAGCGTCCACGACGTTCGATTTGCCGCAACCGTTGGGACCCACAATGCAAGTAATCCCGGTGCCGCTGAACGTGATCGGGGTTTTATCGAAGAACGACTTGAAGCCAAGCAATTCAACCTTACGGAGTTTTAGCACCCAGGCCCTCGCAGAGCACGTTCTCCCGCATCCTTCGCAGAAGAATCTTCAATTTAAACTTTCGCAGGAGGATTTTCGAGACAAAAACGCGTGGAGGGTCGATGGCTAGTGGCCCTGCCGCCTGGCGCTATCGGATCGGCGGTTACAGGCAAGGAAATTAGCATGAAGGACGCAACCTGTAAAGGGCGGCTTTCAAGTGGTGCTTCGCGGGTACTGCGATCTCTCTCGACAGCGACTGGTGCGGCAGACGGATGACGAGAAGGACATTACTCTCGCGGCTCACGCCGTGCTTGGCGAGGAGAGGTCGGGCCGGAACCACTGTTAATCGCGGGAGAAAACTGTGTAATAAAGCAGGATCCGATTCGTGAAGCCGATTCGCTCGTACAGCTCAGCGGCGCGCGCGTTGGCTTGCCTGACGTGTAGGAACGGAACTTCGCCGCGCCTGCGGATGAGATCCGCCAGGGTAGCCATCAGCGCGCGCGCGTGCCCGCGACCCAGATGTTCCGGGTGCGTGCAGACCGCGCTTATCTCGGTGTATCCCGGGACACGCAAGCGCTCGCCTGCCATAGAAATCAGTTTTCCATTCTCCCTAATTCCGATGTAGGTGCCCAGTTCGCGCGTTCGTGCGCTGAACGGACCAGGTTTCGTCAATTCGGCGAGCGCGATCATTTCGGGCACGTCTGCCTTGCCGAGTTCAACGAAATCGCGCGCTCGGAAGGGAATTGCTCGATCCCCTTGCATCATCTGCAGCAGTGGGGCTTCATGAATAATCGTCCATCCGGCCACCGGCTTCGCTCGCGCTCCGAAAAACAGCCCGACCGAGTCCTCGGCGCAAACCAGAGTCGCCAGCGAATCAAAACCCTGCTGGGATGGCTCGGGTAACCCAGCCAGCAAGCTCACCTCGGGCAAAAATCGCCGTGCGGCACCCGCGCTCTCGGCGAACCGAACCTGGCTTGAGTTCAGGGCCTCCCAGATCGGATTATCGAGCGGATGCATGCCCTAAGAGACGCTCCTCTCAACTAGACGGCTCAGCAAATCAACCCGGGCTAATTTAGAGGTGCTTGAGTCCTGAAGCTATCCGAATCTTGCGGCCAACTTTCTTCGGGACTTCAGCAACCGTTCGCGGTCAGGATGGCAGTCGAGAAATCATTCCGGATTGACTTGGCTCGGGGCACGGCCTAGCATGGCGCGCACGGGAGGGGAGTTTGGCAGAGGAGAGCGCGCGGGCAGTACGTCAAATCCTCCTTGCTGGGGCCGTGCTGGCCGCGGTTTTATTGCTTTCGATATGGGGCTTGCGGCCGCCTGCACCTAAGCCCGAAAACGCGCCCGCCACGTCGTTTTCTGCACGTCGCGCACAAGCGATTCTGAATCGCCTGGTAGGCGACGGCGTACCTCACCCCATCGGCAGCGCGGCAAACGATGCAGTGCGTGCTCGCCTCCTAGCCGAACTCGAACGACTCGGCTACAAACCGGAAGTTCAAGCCGGCTTTTCATGCGACATCTATGGGTCCTGCGGCACGGTAAAAAACGTACTCGCACGTCTGGACGGTTTGGAATCTGGCAGCGCCGTTCTGCTGGCGGCGCACTACGATTCCGTCCCGGCCGGGCCGGGAGCTTCTGATGATGGCGCGGGAACCGCTACCGCGCTGGAAATTGCTCGGGTACTGAAAAATATTCCTCAGCCGCGCCACGCGATTGTTCTATTGATCGACGATGGCGAAGAGGCCGGCCTGCTCGGGGCGCTCGTGTTTGTCGACAAGCATCGCTGGGCTAAGGAAGTGCGGGCGGCCGTGAACGTGGACACGCGCGGAACCTCCGGGCCAAGCCTGATGTATGAAACCGGAAGCGCGAACGAGTGGATCGTTCGCCTCTACGCGAATGGTGCCGCGCGGCCGGCGACCAGCTCCATCTTCTATACTGTTTACAAACAAATCCCCAACGATACAGACTTCACCGTCTTCAAAGCCGCTGGCTATCAGGGAGCGAATTTCGCTTATATCGGCGACGTCGCTCAATACCACACGCCGCTCGATAATTTCGCGAACGTCAATCCTTCTAGTCTCCAGCACGACGGAGAGAACGCACTCCCATTGCTTCTGGCCTTAGCGAATGCGGACCTGTCGAATCCGCTGCAAAAGGAAGCCGTCTTCTTCGATGTCTTCGAGCATTGGACCATCTGGTGGTCGGCATCGTGGACGCTGACCGTGGCAATCAGCACGGCAATCATGTTGCTGCTGGAAATCGGATGGCTGATGCTGAAAAAGCGCCTTGCTGCGAGCGCTTACCTTTGGGGGCTTTTGGGCTGGCTCGTGATCATGATGGTGACAGGCGCCTCCGGATGGGTGCTTCAAATGGTGTTGCGCAAGGCTGGAGCGACGCCAGTCAACTGGATTGCGCACCCGGTGCCTGTGCAAGTTGCCTTCTGGTCGCTAGGCCTCGCTGTGGTGTCCTCTCTAGGACTCGTATTCGGACGATGGGCCGGTTCGAGTGGCCTATGGGCAGGCGTGTGGACTTGGTGGGCGGTTTTGGCGGTTGTGATCGCATGGCAAATGCCAGGCATAAGCTACTGGTTTCTGGATGCTGCGGCGGTGGCAGCCATACTGGGACTTCCGTTTGCTCTCGGGAGCAATGATGCAGCACGAGGGGCAGGGTGGGTGGCCATCTTACCCATGGCGGCTGCTGCCATCGCCGGGTTTGGGCCTCTGTTGCTTTTTTACGATGCGCTCGGTTGCGACGCTTTAGTTCTCATCTCGCTGCTTGCGGGGCTGCTTCTAACTCCGCTCGCTCCGGTTTGCGCGGAATCCCGGACCTTGCGCGGCTTGGCGCGAATCGGTTTGCCCAGCGTGGCGGTCATGGCCACAATTTTGGCAGCTTTCAGCGCTATCGTCGTGCCGGCGTACTCAGCGAAAGCACCTGAGCGCGTGAATTTCGAGTACTGGCAAGACGGTGACTCGGGGAAATCACAGTGGATGGTCCATCCTGATTCAGGGCGCCTGCAAGAGCCGATACGGGTGGCAACAAAGTTTCGCTATGTGGATAAAGGGCCGTTTCCGTGGGGAGGCAACCCCGTGTTTCTTGCAGACGCTCCTAGCCTCGACAATCTGGCCGCGCCCACTTTTACGATTCTGGAATCCACACTTGTCGGCGACAAGCGTGCGTATCGTTCCCTGCTGCGTTCGGAGCGCGGTGCGCCGAAGGCTTCCGTTCTGTTCCCGCCAGGCGCCGGAATCGAGTCCGTGCGTATGGAGGGGGAGCCTTTGCCCCCGGAGCCCGAACGAGAGCGGAAATCTCTGAACGGATGGGCTTACTTTAGTTGCCCGTCCATGCCCGCGAAGGGCGTCGAAATCACCTTTACACTCCCGGCAGGGACCCCCGTTGAGGTCTACGCACTGGATGAGACCTACGGTCTGCCGCTCGAGGGGCTCTTTCTTGTGAAGGCGCGCCCGTTCACTGCGACGCCGTCACAGGATGGCGACGTCACCGTCGTCAGCCGCCGCGTTCAACTTCTTCCCTGACGTCCTCGCCGCCCGGCTTCAGCGGGGCGAACTAGTTGGGCTGCGCCTTGGTAATCATCCGGCCATAGTGATCCTGTTCGACGATCAGGACCGCCGACTGTTTGGCGGTCTTCTTCTGCTCGCGAACCGCTCGCGCAATTTCTCCCAGCATGGGTGGCTTTGCATTCGCCGCCGCTTGGCCGATCTCCATGGCATGGTCATAGCTCGCGAATGTGGATGGCAGAAACGGGCCATCATTCTTTGCGCTGGTCACCTGGCTCGCTCTTGGGTCGCTGGCTCCGCAGTCTATCCCCAATGTTGCGATCCGGTAGGAAGAAAGTCCGGTAACGCTGTTGAGGCCGCCTCCCCCAACAGACCCTTGCGCGTGAGCGCTTCCAGCCACTAGCACGGCTGCCATCAGAAACAAAATCTTGTTCATAAACGCCCTCCCGGGCTCTTTTTGCCTATGGCATCCGGCGAAGAACCCGCGAAATCTGCCTAGATACTAACTGAACACATCAAATGAAAAATGGTACAGACGTACCTTGAGTACTACCGGGGGTTCTAGGCGGGGAGGAGAAAATCGAGCGGAGCGGGTTGAGCCGCTCCGCTGAATACAAAAGAGATCCGTCGTCCCAAAACGTCAGGGTGTGTCGAGAAACTGCCACTGGCCGCCCGTGGACTTTACTTGCAGCACCCTTCCATCTTCAGAATGAAGAAAGTAGGTTCCGTCCGGGATCATTCGAGCATCCGGAGAACGCACGGAGCATTTGGCCCAGCGTGTGTGGGTCGTAGTGGTTGAGCTTCTCCCATGCTGGCGGACTTCTTTGGTAATGTGAATTACATAATTCACTTGATACCGGACGCCCGTCGGCTGGGTGGGTACTAACCGTCCGCTGTTCTTCAATGTTTCAGTCCCCATTTTCCAGTTCTCCTCTTCCACCGAGTTTCTATGATCGCGCCGGGAGGCTTGCGCTCTTCCAACTAGGCTTGAAATACTTCGCCCGGAAGCCGCACCAACCGCGAGCCCGGACGCAGATTCATCGAGGTAGGCAGTACCACGCGAACTGGCAACGACTCGATTTCCGCTTGCATTCTCTCGATGCGGATCCCGAGCGTACGCTCCAGTTGCTGCAGCTCCAGCCGTTGGTCTCTGGTAATGATCGTCGATGCGACGCCTCGTCCCCCTGCACGGCCGGTGCGGCCGACGCGATGGATGAAATTTTCCGCGATCTCGGGGAGATCGTAGTTAATCACGTGGGCGATGTCCTCCACGTGAATGCCGCGAGAAGCCAGGTCCGTGGCGACCAGAATGCGGAACCGTCCTTGCTGAAATCCCGCCAGTGCAGCTGTCCGCTGAGATTGCGAGCAGCCGCCATGAAGCATGGCAGCGGAAAATCCCTCTCGGCTCAGGCTCTTGGCAAGGCGTTCGGCGCCCCGCTTGGTGCGCGTAAACACCAAGCACCGACCTGTTTCCTTGGCCAGCAGGCGTTGCAGGGTCTCTTGTTTGCGATCGAATGCCACTTCGAAGGCTTGAACGCGGACGTTCTCTGAAGGCTTTAAAGTGGATCCAAATGCGAGGCGGACGGGATTGCGCATGTAGTCGTTGACAAGATGCGCCACGGAAGCTTCCAAAGTCGCAGAGAAGCACATGGTTTGACGTTCTTTCGGCAGCACGGCGGCGATCCTGCGGATCGCGGGTATAAACCCCATGTCGAGCATCCGGTCGGCTTCATCTAGGATTAGCACGCGCAGATCCTTAAAGTGGAGCAACCTGCGGTCCAGCAAATCTTCCAATCGGCCGGGCGTTGCTACCACCAGGCGTGCGCCCTTGCGCAGGGCGCTGATCTGGTTGGCTTCGGAAAATCCTCCGACAATCAGCGCGGCGGGCTGGAGCAACTTGCCTCGCAGCGTGCTGAAAACTTCCGCGACCTGCACGGCAAGTTCCCGCGTGGGAACTAGGACAAGAGCAGTGATTCCCGGCGATTTTCGCGCCAAAAGCTGCTCCATGATCGGGATCAGGAAGGCCAGTGTTTTGCCGGTACCTGTTTGAGCGGTTGCCAGCACGTCCTTGCCCTCAAGGGCTTGCGGGATGGCTGCGGCTTGCACGGGAGTGGGCGTCGAAAAACTAGCAGACGCCAATCGCTCCTGGGTGTAAGCGGAAATCTGTAAATCTGAAAAATTCTGCATTTCGATGTAAACCTTTTTCTCTGGCGGAAGCGATCGCGGCGCGCACTTAAATTTCCGGGCGGGCACTGCTACTTGCGTTGCCAGGTTTCATTTGAATTACGCTGAAGACCTACGGAGGGAACTGAGGGCGGGTATACCTACGTCAGAGACTGACCAAAGCAGCCGCACCACACAACCGCTGTATTAAGCGCAACAGAACTATACCACACTTGAGCGCGAATTGCCTGTTCAAAACAAACCGACTCTGTGCCCAATGGGAACAAATGTGGCACGCCGCGCCTCTCCGATACTGATTGTTTCGCACCGTAGTTTGCTGCCGGAGAACCTGTCGGATAGAATGACCCGTTTGCACTTACCACTGAAATGAACGAGATTCGCCTGCACGACACGATGTCGAACCGCCTGAAGCCGCTTCAGCCGCTCCACGATGGTGAGGTGCGTATCTATACCTGCGGGCCGACCGTGTACGACTTCGCGCATATAGGAAATTTCCGCACTTTCGTGTTTCAGGATGTTCTGCGGCGTTTCCTTCGATCGCGCGGCCTGCGGGTGATGCAGGTAATGAACCTGACCGACGTGGACGACCGCATCATCGCCAACGCCGCGGCTGCCGGAGTGAGCATTCGCGAATACACCGAAAAATATATACAGGCATTTCTGGCGGATATGGATGCGCTCCGCCTCGAGATGCCGGAAGAGGTGGTCCGCGCCACCGATCATATCGAAGACATGGTGGCGCTGATTGAGCAGCTCGAGAGAAAAACCTTCACCTACCGGAGCGAAGGTTCCATTTATTTTCGCATCGCGAAGTTTCCCGCCTACGGCAACCTTTCGAAGATAGACGTCAGCGGCATGAAATCGGGCGCGCGCGTGGACACGGACCGTTACGAAAAGGACGATGCCCGCGATTTCGCCCTCTGGAAGGCGCCCAAGCCCGGCGAACATTTCTGGCAGACCGCGATTGGCCCTGGCCGTCCCGGCTGGCACATTGAATGCTCAGCGATGGCCATGAAGTATCTAGGAGAGACGATTGATATCCATTCCGGCGGCGTTGATCTGGCATTCCCGCATCATGAAAACGAGATCGCGCAGAGCGAAGCAGCTACCGGAAAACCGTTCGTGCGATTGTGGCTTCATGCCGAGCATTTGATTGTCGACGGCGAGAAGATGTCGAAGTCGCTCGGGAATTTCTTCACGCTCCGCGATCTGTTCAGCAAGGGCCAGAAGCCTTCGACCATCCGCTTTCTCCTGCTTTCGGTGCCCTATCGCCGCCAGCTCAATTTTACGGCGGACAGCCTGAAGCAGGCGGAGAGCTCGATTGAAAGGCTGCGCAATTTCATGGCGCGCCTGAGGACGGAAAAATTCCCGGCAGGCGCAAACCCGGGGATGGCAAACCGGGCCGAAAGGGCCGAGAGAGATTTCGACGCCGGCCTCGCTGATGATCTAAACACAGCCGTGGCGCTTGCTGCGGCATTCGATCTGGTCCGCGACGTCAACACCGCGATGGATCACGGCGAGTTTCGGCAACAGGATGCGCTGCGCCTGATCGCTTCCATGGAGAAATTCGACGCCATCCTCGCGGTGCTCACCGATGACGACGCGGAAAGACTACAGAGACTTGGCATCGCGTCTGCCCGGCCGCGCATGACTCCCGATCAGATCGAAGCATTCATCGAGGAGCGCAATGCGGCCAAGAAGCGCCGTGACTTCAAACGCTCTGATCAGATTCGCCTGCAGCTTGCCGATTCTGGTATCATCCTAGAGGACAGGAAAGATGGCAGTGTCCGTTGGAAGTACAAATGAGCATCTCCTCGAAGAACTCGCTCTTGGTGCACAGCCAGCCCTCTCACGAGCGCCCAAATCTGTTCGGCGTTGACTAGCTAAGCCTTCCTCCAACTGGTGTGCCCGGCATGACCGGACGGAAACCGGTCCGCGCGCCGAATAAAAAATCAAATCCATGGAGGAAGCGATGCAAGCGATTGATACGAAGACCGACACAATGACCGCCGGAAAGCTGCCGCACCTGGTTACGACGCTCCCGGGACCCAAGGCCCAGCAGCTAGTTGAGCGGGACAGCCAGGTTCTGTCTCCGTCCTACACCCGCAGCTACCCCCTGGTCGCCCAAAAGGGCCAGGGTGCGTTGGTGGACGATGTGGACGGAAACAGGTTCCTCGATTTTGCGGCAGGCATCGCCGTGGTTGCAACGGGCCACTGCCATCCTGAGGTCGTCGCCGCGATCCAGAAACAGGCTGCTGAGCTCATCCACATGTCCGGCACGGATTTTTATTATCCGAATATGGTCGAGTTGGCGGAAAAACTCGCCGCCATTGCCCCAGGGCCAGGCCCCAAGCGCGTCTACTTCGGGAATTCCGGCACGGAAGCCGTGGAAGCAGCGATTAAGTTGGTGAAGTACCACACCGGGCGTGACAAACTCATTGCCTTCCAGGGCGCGTTTCACGGCCGAACGATGGGTTCGCTTTCCCTCACTGCCAGCCGCTCCATCCAGCGGAAGGGTTTCGGTACGCTTCTCTCGGGCGTGTTCCATATGCCTTTTCCAGATACCTATCGCGGGACGTACGGCGTTCGTCCCGAATGCGCATCGGCGGACTGCTTGAGCTACCTCGAAAACGAATTGTTCCGCCGCCGCGTTGACCCCGAAGAAGTGGCGGGGATCTTCATTGAGCCCATCCAGGGCGAAGGCGGTTACCTCGCTGCGCCCGCCGAATTTCTGCAAGGCCTTGAAAAAATCTGCCGCAAGCACGGGATTTTGCTGGTTGCCGACGAAGTTCAGTCAGGCATGGGCCGCACGGGCAAGTGGTGGGCGGTTGAGCACTCGGGTGTGGTGCCCGACATCGTTTGCGTGGCGAAGGGAATTGCGTCGGGCATGCCCCTGGGCGCGATAATCGCGCGCGCCGATGTAATGAACTGGACGCCTGGTGCGCACGCCTCCACTTTCGGAGGGAATCCTGTGTGCGTTGCGGCGGCGCTTGCCACCATCAAGCTGCTCGAGGAGCAGTACATCGCCAACGCCGCGCGCATCGGTGATTTTATTCTCCGGCAGACAGCCAACTGGCGCGAACGGCATAAGATCGTCGGCGACATTCGCGGCAAGGGGCTGATGATTGGCATCGAATTTGTGCGCGATCAGAAAACGAAGCAGAAGGCCCCCGATTTGCGCAACCGAATCGTCGGGTTGTCCTTCGAGAGGGGTTTGCTCCTGCTAGGCTCGGGTGACACCACTCTGCGAATTTGTCCGCCCCTGATTATTAATGAAGAGCAGGCTAGCTTCGCAGTCCGCACGCTCGATGAAATCATCACCGAAGTCGAGCGTTCGCTATAATCCTTCCTGGGAGAATCCGGGGGCATTCGTATCTGCCCCTGCGATTCACTGAAGGACTGCATCCATGATTGCAAGTTTGATGTTCTCGATCCTGAACTACGCCGCCAAGAAGGGCGTTACGGCGGCCCACGGTGAAGTGGAATCAAAGCTGGCGGCGCGGCAGCCCGGCGTGAAGGGCGAAACGTATGCCTATTGGTATCTGCGGCGGCATGGCTATACCCCGGTTGCGCGAAATTACACCGTAGCAGGCACGAAAGGCGAGATTGACATCGTGGCTTATGATGGGGCGGTGCTGGTGTTCGTGGAGGTGCGGACCCGCTCGGCCTCCGGATCATTCCTGACGCGGCCCGAGGAGGCCGTAAATCACGAAAAGCGCCGTAACCTCTCACGCATGGCGCGCCAATTCTTGCGCTCGCGGCGCATCGAATCGGCGACTTGCCGTTTCGACGTCTTGGCTATTGAGACTCATCCAGGCCAGAAGCCCACGGTGCGCCTGCAAAAGGATGCTTTCGGAATGGGCGCCCAGTGAGGTGACGTACACGATCCGCGGACCGGGGGCCCTGCGAAAAGTAAGTAGCATGGCACCGCGGGTCATCAGACCCCGCCTTCGTGTGTTTGACGTAGTACAATCTACTGCTTGAACGCACGTCCCGCCCTGCGTCTGCGGGCCGGGTCCAGGAGGAAAGTTTGCCGGAGCTTCGCAAAGACCCCATCACTGGCCGCTGGGTAATCATCTCGACGGACCGCGCCAAGCGCCCCATGGATTTTGTGCGCGAGAGCGTAATCATCAAAGGCACGGGCATGTGCCCCTTCTGCCCGGGTAATGAAGGGAAGACGCCGCCGGAAATTCTCGCCTACGGGCGCAATGGCAGCGGCAGAGACACCCCAGGTTGGTCGCTGCGAGTGGTGCCCAATAAATTCCCGGCCCTCGGAATTGAGGGCGGCCTTGACCGCGAAGGAGAAGGTCTATTCGATCGCATGAACGGAGTCGGCGCGCACGAAGTGATCATCGAAACGCCGGACCACCAGCTCACCATGGCCTCGCTCGTGGAAAAAGGAGTGGAGGAGGTGCTGTGGGCCTACCGCGATCGCATGCTCGATCTGAAAAATGACCGTCGTTTCCGCTACATCCTGCTGTTCAAGAATCATGGCGAGCCGGCCGGCGCATCGCTCGAGCACACCCACTCGCAATTGATCGCGCTTCCCATCGTTCCCAAGCGCGTCCGTGAGGAAGTGGACAGCTCGAAGCGCTACTACGATGAAAAGGAGCGCTGCATCTTCTGCGACATGATCCGGCAGGAGATTGAAACCGGCACCCGCATGATCCTGGAGAACGACTATTTCATCGCGCTAGCGCCGTACGCGCCACGATTTCCTTTTGAAGCCTGGATTCTGCCCCGGCAGCACAGCTCAGCGTTCGAGAACATGCCTACACCCTATTACGGCAACCTCGCCAAAGTGCTGCGCGAATTTCTCACCCGCCTCGACACCGTGCTCTCATTTCCTTCCTACAACTACGTCATCCACACCTCACCCATCGGCGAGGAAATCAATGATCATTATCACTGGCACATCGAAATGATGCCGAAGCTGACGAAGGTTGCGGGATTCGAGTGGGGAACCGGCTTCTACATTAATCCAACGCCGCCCGAAGAAGCGGCCCGCTTCCTCCGGGATGCGAAGATCTAAAGCGCCGTCCCTCGAGGGGCAGATTCAAACTAAGGATTAATCAGCTGGTTGTTCGGAGGCTGTCACGACCAGTGGCTCGTGTGATGGAGAAGCAGCAGGCGACGGCGACGTGGCAGGCATCCCGGTCGTGCTATTCGCATTTGGTTTCAACCAGAATTTCACCCCCCGCTTTCCATTCTCATCCACGGTCCGTTGCAAGTCCACCTCGCTCATCTCGACCGTGTTCTCGCCTCCATAGTTCACCAGGTAGTGCAGCTTGTTGTCCGCGATCCAATAATCGCTCGCAGCCAGCATCGTGCCGTCTTTGAGGTACAGCAGAATCGTGGGCGTGGAATCCATCACGTTGCCAGTCACGGGATTTGTGTTCGGGCTGCCCAGCGAGGAGTTCAGCCAAGAGCTAGAGGAATCCGAACCGCCGGACGAGGCATTGTCAGATGGCGCGTTGTAGGCGCTCCCCGAGGTGCCGTAATAGTCCGAATAATCACCCGGCACGGTCGCGGGAGCAGGCGCAACATAGCTCCCGGGATAATAGTAGTAAGGAGGTGGCGCCCACCATGACCAGCTCGGTCCCCACCACCAGGGATCCCACCATCCGCCCCAGCCCCAGCCCCAACCCCAACCGAAACCAAACCCAAAGCCGCAGCCAAAGCACCCGAATCCAAAGCGGTCGTGGAATCTGAATCCACGATCGAAGCCCCGGTCGAATCCACGATCGAATCCGCGGCCGCCGAACGAACGGCCGAACGTCGACCTTTTAAATCCGGCGCGGCCAGATATTGCGCTTCCGCCCAGATGAGTGCCCGCGAAAGCAGAGTTATTTAATCCTGTGTGGCTGAACGAAGAATGGCCCAGTGCCGATGCGCCCGTGGTCATGTGAGTGGCAGACCGGGACCCAGCATGCATGCTGTTGTTCAATCGGGAGCCCTGCATGTTGGAAACCGCACGGCTCGGAGAAATCGCTGAGCTGCGCCCGCCGCTTGATGGGGATCCCGAAGAACGCCTCACGCCGGAGGCCCCTACCGCACTCCCCGCACGTGCCCCGCTCGCCGGGCCGCCGTGCGCCCAGGCAAAAGTTGCATTTGAACCAGCGCGTGCAGCGCCGCCTGACCCACTCGCGCTGCCGGCGAACGAATGCCACTGCCCGTCAGCCCTGGCTGCCGGTGCTGCCGTTCTGCCTCCACGGTTCACGGACGCATTGTTCGATGAGCCTCTGCCATTAATGGCAGGCCTGCTCAAACCGTGTCCCACCGAAGCATTCGACCTTGCGCCCGGCCCATTGAATCTCCCGAACGAAGGATTCCCACGGAACGCAGCCGAAGGGGCGCGGCCCCCGCCGCCGAACGACCGCCCACTCGGGGCGCTCATGCGCCCTCCGCCGCCGGAAACGTGCCCGCCACCGCCTGAGAAATGGCCTCCGCCGCCACCACCACCGTGGAAGCCGCCACCGCCGCCACCGCCATGGAAGCCGCCACCGCCACCACCGCCATGTCCGCCCCCGCGTTGAGCGAACGCAGGATCTGGCGCACAAGCCACTGCCACGATTGCAAGGAAGGAAAATAGGATTTTGCAGAAGGTGGAAATCTTCATAGCTTTATCCTCCACCCAACGACGACGGGGAGCCGGGAAGGCATCCTCGCGGGTACGTTGTAATATTGCCACCATCTTACTACTTAAGATTCCGCGCGCAAGCTTTAGGTTGCAGTTATTCTCAATCACACGATCCGCAGCCGCCGCGGGGCAGAGCCCGCCAGACTAGTTTTAACCCGTGAGGATGATTTTAGTTTCACTCGGAAGTATTGCGCCGGCGGTTTCGGAGCATAACCCGCATGCTATTGATGCCACGCGAGATGGTGCTGGATCGGGAGATGAAGGGGAAAGTGTCTATTCTGAGAACTGTGTCTCCGAGCCCCCGCCAAAACCTCGAAACAGGGAAGACCACATCTGAGCTTACGTTACCGCCGAGGCTATCCGCCGGCGCCGGCTGCTTGCGCCTTCGAGTCAGCCTTGGCGCAAGCCTTGCTGGCCATCTCTACCAGCTGTTTCAAATTCCACCACTCGCGTTCATTCATCAATCGCCCGTCGTTGGTCCAAAAATAGATCGAGGCGTATCCGTCCTCGGAAAGTGGGGCGCGAATCACCAAAATGTTTTTTTGCTCCTGCGATGCATTGTCAGACATTCCGATCCTCCCTGGGTTGAATCAAACGGGCCTCATTCATATCCTGTTCTTCACTCCGCGTCCAGCGCGAAGAATTCAATGCCCACCACTCAACGCTGGTTCGTTACCGGGCCAGAGGGCCGTCAGGATCAATCCCATGGCAATTCCCACCGAAACTTCAACGAAACGGTGAATTGCTATCACCCAAGCGGGCTTCGTCCGGCTGACCAGCATGACGATCGTGAGCGTGATCCCGGCAAACCTGTAGGCAGCATTGTCCAGGCCCAGCACCGGGCAGAGGATCCCGAGCACAATCATACCCACGGCGAACCATCCAACACCAGGCGAGAAGTATGAGCCGAGCAGAGCTCCCATCCCTGCTCCAAGCGCCGTTCCGGCAAAGCGTTGTTCTGAGACCGTGAGCGCCGCACCGAGCGTGGATTGCATCACGATCACCGTGGTAATCGCAGCCCAATAAGGCTCAGGCAATTTGAGCAGGTATGCAACCTCAAGCGAAAGCGCTGCGGCGGCCGTTGTTCTCGCTGCATGCATCACATCCTGCCGCCGCAAGCGCGACCATATCCGGTTCCTCTTCGTCATGCGCGCCTCCCGGAACCATGCATTCTAGCCTTTGCAGCCTCGAAGTCGAGGCCGCGGTCGCATCGAGCCCCTCCCGTTCGCCTCGAATTGGAGTTTTGGCGTGGCGAGTGCTAACTTGATGCTCCTGAAAGACCGCAACCGGAAGTGTTGGCGAGGTGACTGGCCATGACCTGGGGAAAGCGGCGGGCGCTGATCATCGTTGCAATCATTTTTATCTTCTTACTGGTGATTTGGGCAGCAACCAAGCCGGTGAGGCTGGCCTCGAATTCCGTTCTCGTTCTGGACGCAGAAGGTGAAATCAACGAACAGCGCCCACAGGACTTTTTCACCGCATTCAGTGGCTCGCGCAAGCCGATGCTGCATGACATTCTGGATGGCATTGACGCGGCACGAACGGATGCGCGCATTGTCGGGTTGATAGTTCGAATTGCACCATTGCAGACCGGCTGGGCAAAACTGGAGGAGATTCGTACCCACCTGCTAACATTTCGCAAGAGCGGAAAACCCAGTATCTGCTATCTCGGCTCCGACGGCATCGGCAATCCGGAATATTATCTCGCGACCGCCTGCCAGCAGGTCTGGCTGGTACCGACGGCACCGGTGAATATTCGCGGAATGATGGCGGAAGCGGTGTTCTTGCGCGGGACACTCGACAAGCTGAAGGTCGTTCCCGAGTTCTATCACATCGCCGAATACAAGACAGCCGGCAACATGTTCACAGAAAAGAAATTCACGCCCGCGCACAGGGAAGAAGTCGAAAAGCTTCTGCACAGCATTTACAGTCAGTACCTGACGGAGGCCTCACAGGCGCGCGATATGGACCGCGGGGCATTCGAATCCCTGGTCAGCCGCGGACCCTTCCAGTCCAAAGAAGCAGTGGATGGCAAACTTGTGGACCGCGTGGGATATTGGGACCAGCTCCAGGACTTCTTCAAGAAGCGCGTCGGGGACTGGAGTCCTGTCCCGCTCAACCGCTATCGCACCTTTGTGAAAACCATGGTCGCTGGAGGCGAGCGAATCGCCGTCGTGCACGCATCCGGGATGATTGTTTCCGGAGCCTCGGAGACATCGCCAGGCGGCGGATCAGTGATGGGCGGAGATTCGGTATCGGCGGACATTCGCCGCGCCCGCCAGGACTCTGGCATCAAGGCCATCGTGTTACGCGTGGATTCCGGTGGCGGATCGGTGGTTGCCAGTGAAGTGATTCGACGCGAAGTGGAGTTGGCGCGCGCGGTGAAGCCCGTGGTGGTCTCGATGTCCGACGTCGCAGCTTCCGGCGGCTATTGGATTTCCGTCAATGCCAACAAGATTGTCGCTGATCCAAACACAATCACTGGCTCGATCGGCGTGCTCATCGGCAAGCTGAATATCTCGGGTCTCTACAATTTGCTCGGCCTGAGCACCGACTATGTCGCCACTAGCGACAACGCTACGCTCTTCTGGGACCAGCAGAATTTTTCACCGACCCAACGCGCCTACATCGAGCGCTCCATCCGCCAGACCTATCAGGAATTCACAGCGGGCGTGGCCGGAGGGCGCAACATGCCAATCAAGAAGGTGGATGAGATCGCGCAAGGACGCGTGTGGTCCGGGACGCAGGCCAAGGAGATTGGGCTCGTGGACGAACTGGGGGGCCTTGATCGCGCCGTGGAGGTAGCCAAAAAGCTCGCACACATTCCTGCGACTCAATCAGTCCGCATCGTTCGATTCCCTGAAGAGAAATCATTCTTCCAGATCCTGTTCGAGCGCGAACGCGATCAGTTGACCGAACAAGAGTCAGCAAGCGCGCGCCCGCTGAGTGCCCCTTCGCTCGACGCTTTGATCCGGAAGCTAGTGGAAACCATGGAACCCGTCCAGGCGCGTATTCCGTTTGAGTTGCGCATCCGTTGATTCAGGAATCCATTGACCTGCACACTCCGGGGGTTGCCAGGGCGACAGGCCCGCAGGGAATGAATTATGCGACTAACATCCGAGAGGGAGAAACCGAGCTGAATCCGCGCTCAACTTTCGATATACTGTGCTCTCAGGGCGCGGTACCCAAGTGGTAAGGGAGAGGTCTGCAAAACCTTTATACGTGGGTTCGATTCCCACCCGCGCCTCCAACCTATCGTTGCGAAAGTACATTAATTTGGACAGACAATTGGGCGGTCTGGTCGAGATATCCTGCAAATTTTCCTGTTAGCAGGGAAAACAGTTCGGACTGGACTGCTTTCTCCGCCACGCAGTCAACGCTATTTGGATAAATCGAGAGACGTAGCTCGAAACTGCCTTTTGCGCCCCATTTTTGCAGCTATTCTCGACCCCTTCAATTCTCTGGGCGTCGCCAGGGTACTTCGCTGGTCGCACGCTGGCGCAGGCTTCTTTTCTTATGGTACAGTGTATTCTTCCAGCCGACACAAGCGCCTGCGTAATTCCGTCACTGCACAGGGCTCACCGTTGTCACGGTGCATCTATGCGGCGCATCTATATTGCTTGGGAGGAGTGGTCGAGATGGCAATAGGCCGAACTCTTCCCAAGGTTGAGATAAGATATGTTCACCAGCCTCAGCGTTGTGCAGAGCCCCAAGGATCGTCGCGTGATACTTTGCCCGTGACGCGATCAGCGAACCATTAGCAATTCTGGCCGACCAGCCTGCATTCGAGAGGAGCCGAACTCGAGAGCCTATGCTTGACCAGCATGTGGACGGGCGACGCCGGGTTGTCATCGAAAACGTTTCTCCGGAAATTGATTGCGGACGTTTTGCGATCAAGCGGGTTGTGGGTGAAACCGTTGTGGTAGAAGCCGACGTGTTCGCCGACGGCCACGATTGCGTCGCCTGCCGGATTCTCTATTGGCAAAACCAAGCCGAGCAGCAAGCAGCTCCGATGAAATCACTGGGGAACGATCGGTGGCGCGGTGAATTTTCAGTTTTGAGTCTCGGCCGCTACCGCTACTCCGTGGAGGCCTGGATTGACCGATTCCAGACCTGGCGTGTCGGACTCCAGAAGCGCGCGGCGGCGAAACAGGACGTGCAGGTGGAATTGCTGATCGGCGCCGGATTGATTGACGGAGTAGCGTCGCGCGCGGCCGGAGAGGACGCAAAGCTCTTGCGCGACTGGGCGCGCCGCTTGCGCGAGAGCACGGATCAGGCGAGCGGCGTCGCGATTGCACTCGAAGAAGACTTGATGGATGTAGTGGGTCTATATCCCGACCGCGAGTTGGCAAGCCGGTACGAGAAGCAGTTGGCGGCCACGGTCGATCGCGAAAAAGGGCGGTTTTCGACCTGGTATGAGGTGTTTCCACGGTCGTGTTCGCCCGAGGCGGGACGCCACGGCACTTTTCACGATTGCGAGGCGTGGATTCCGTACATCGCATCGATGGGATTCGACGTCGTCTATTTTCCGCCTATACACCCGATCGGGCGTTCGTTTCGGAAGGGTAAGAATAATTCAACCGACTCGCAACCCAGCGACGTAGGCAGCCCATGGGCAATTGGCGCCGTGGAAGGCGGGCATAAATCCATTCATCCGGAACTGGGCACTCTGGATGATTTCAGGCGAATCGTAGCGAAAGCTGGCGAGCATGGACTTGAAGTTGCGCTAGATATCGCGTTTCAGTGTACTCCCGATCATCCGTACGTCAAGGAGCATCGCGAATGGTTTCGTGCGCGTCCCGACGGCACGATTCAGCACGCGGAAAATCCGCCGAAAAAATATCAGGACATCTATCCGCTAGATTTTGAGACGTCTGACTGGCGTGCCTTGTGGGAGGAGCTCAAGAGGGTTCTCGAATTCTGGATCGCTCAAGGAGTGCGCATCTTTCGCGTTGACAACCCCCACACGAAGCCGTTCGCATTCTGGGAATGGGTGATCGACGAAATCAAGCAATTGTATCCCGACGTGTTGTTCCTGGCCGAGGCGTTCACGCGGCCGCACGTGATGCACCGGCTCGCAAAGCTCGGATTCTCGCAGTCGTACACGTATTTCACCTGGCGCAATACGAAGCAAGAGCTGACGGAATACTTCACTGAGCTCACGCAAACAGAGCTTCGCGAATACGTTCGTCCGAATCTCTGGCCGAACACGCCGGACATTCTTCCCGAATTTCTCCAGGTTGGCGGGGGCGCGGCATTTATGGTGCGGCTGATATTGGCAGCAACGCTGAGTTCGAGTTACGGAATTTATGGTCCGGCCTTCGAGCTGTGCGAGAATGCGCCGCTCAAGCCGGGAAGCGAGGAATACCTCAATTCCGAGAAATATGAGCTGAAGCACTGGGATTTGAAATCCAAGAAGAGTTTCAAAAATCTTATCGCCAGCATCAATCAAATTCGCAAGGAGCACGCGGCGCTACAGTCCAACCGGAATCTGCGATTTCACGCGACGGGCAATCCGTCGATCATCTGTTACAGCAAGGCGACGGACGATTTTTCGGACGCGATCGTGGTCATCGTGAATCTCGACTGTTTCTACAAACAGTCGGGTTGGGTTGAACTCGATCTCGGCGCATTGGGCCTTGGTTCCAGACAGCCCTTTCAAATGCACGATTTGCTGAGTGAGGGGCGGTTTTTGTGGCAGGACCCGCGAAGTTACGTTGAACTGACGCCGGAAAGCCTGCCTGCGCACATCTTGCAGGTACGTCGGCGGGTTCGCACGGAGCGCGATTTCGACTACTATTTGTAAGGACGTACCAACGTTCGGTACCCAGCTGCTGGGACTTCAATAAAAAAGGGAGCGCGAGGTGAAAACGGCGCTAACCGAATTCGATCGGTACTTACTGGCGGAAGGCAGGTACTTCCGCGCCTACGAAAAGCTGGGCGCCCACCTGACCGAGCAGGACGGCCGCTGCGGCGTGGAATTTGCCGTGTGGGCGCCGAACGCAAAGTTCGTGTCTGTGATTGGCGACTTCAATGGCTGGAATTTGTCGTCGCATCCCATGCGCCCGAGTTCCGCTGGCGTTTGGGGAACGTTCGTTCCCGATCTCGATCCCGGTGCGATTTACAAGTACCACATCGAATCTCGCCTTCGCGATTACAGGGTAGATAAAGCCGACCCGTTCGGCTTTGCAGCGGAGATTCGGCCGCACACGGCCTCACGTGTGTGGGACCTCAACAACTTTTCCTGGCAAGACTCGGAGTGGATAGCCAATCGCGGGAAGAACAATTCTCTCCATTCGGCCATTTCGATCAACGAAGTGCATCTCGGTTCGTGGCGGCGCGTGCCCGAGGAGGGCAATCGGTCACTCACGTATCGCGAAATAGCCCCGCTGCTCGCCGATTACTTCAGCGAGATGGGATTCACGCACGTCGAGCTGCTTCCTGTGATGGAGCATCCCTTCGATGGTTCATGGGGATACCAGACGACAGGTTATTTCGCGCCGAGCAGCAGATTCGGCACGCCAACCGATTTCATGTTTTTCGTGGATTATTTGCACCAGCGCGGAATTGGCGTGATCCTCGATTGGGTTCCGGCACATTTTCCCAAAGACGAAGCGGCGCTCGGATATTTCGACGGCTCACATCTCTACGAGCATTCCGATCCGCGCCAGGGCGAACATCCCGACTGGAACACCTTCATCTTCAACTACGGCCGCAAGGAAGTTCAGAGCTTCCTAATCAGCAACGCGCTGTTTTGGCTCGACAAATATCACGTGGATGGCCTGCGCGTGGATGCTGTCGCTTCCATGCTGTATCTCGACTACGGGCGGCACGAAGGCCAATGGATTCCAAACCGCTACGGTGGCCGGGAAAATCTTGACGCGATCCATTTCCTCAGGACTTTAAACGAGCAAGTCTACGCCGCGTTCCCCACGGCGATGACAATCGCGGAGGAATCAACTGCCTGGCCACAAGTCTCGCGGCCTACCTATCTGGGCGGCTTGGGATTCGGCTTCAAGTGGAACATGGGCTGGATGCACGACGTGCTCGACTACATGTCGCAAGACCCGATTTGCCGCAGCTACCACCAGAACGAAATTACATTCAGTATCGTCTACGCCTTCGCGGAAAACTTCATTCTTCCTTTCTCGCACGACGAGGTTGTCTACGGAAAGGGCTCCATGATCCGAAAGATGCCGGGAGATAACTGGCAGAAATTTGCGAATTTGCGTGTGCTCTACGGATTTATGTTCGGCCATCCGGGCAAGAAGCTCCTCTTCATGGGCAACGAGTTCGGCCAATGGTCCGAGTGGAACCACGACGCGAGCCTCGAATGGCACCTGCTGGAACATCCACCCCACGCGGGCTTGCAGCGCTGGGTGCGGGATTTGAACACGTTGTACCGCGGCGCGCCTCCGCTCTACGAGCTCGATTCCAGCTCCGCTGGATTCGAGTGGGTTGATTGCAAGGACTACGAACGGAGCGTCGTCAGTTTCCTGCGGCGCGGCAAAAATCCTGACGACCAGCTCTTGTTCGTCTGCAATTTCACGCCGGTTGGGCGACGGAACTATCGCGTGGGAGTTCCGCAGGCCGGCCACTGGACGGAAATCTTAAATAGCGACGCGCCGTTGTATGGCGGCTCAGGCCAGGGAAACTTCGGCGGCTTGAAAACGGTTCCGTTGCCTATTCATGGCCGGCCTTTTTCGCTGAACATGACGCTGCCTCCGCTCGGCGTCGTTGTTTTTCGGTCGGACGCCGTCACGTGAAGTACACGAGGTATCGAAATGGCAAAACGGCCCGGTAGCGCATCGGACCTCCTCTGGTACAAAGACGCGCTCATCTACGAATTGCACGTTCGCGCGTTCAAGGACAGCAACGCGGACGGTATCGGTGACTTCCGTGGTCTAATCGAGAAACTCGACTACATCCAGAGCCTCGGCGTCACTTGCATTTGGCTGTTGCCGTTTTTCTCGTCGCCCTTGAAAGACGACGGATACGATATTTCCGACTACATGAACGTCCATTCCTCCTACGGCACGCTGGAGGATTTCCGCGCCTTTTTGGCCTCCGCCCACGACCGCGATTTGCAGGTGATGATCGAGCTCATCGTCAATCACACATCCGACCAGCATCCGTGGTTTCAGGCCGCCTGCAAGGCTTCACGCGGATCGCCCGAGCGCGATTTCTATGTTTGGAGCGACACCGAGGAGAAGTACAAGGACGCCCGGATAATTTTTTCCGACACGGAAAAGTCCAACTGGACCTGGGATCCCGTTGCCAAGCAGTATTACTGGCACCGCTTCTTCTCGCATCAGCCGGACCTAAACTACGACAATCCGCGCGTCATCGCAGAAGTCCTGAAAATAATGCGCTTTTGGTTGGATATGGGAGTCGACGCGCTGCGTCTCGACGCCATTCCGTATCTTGTCGAGCGCGACGGGACGAGTTGCGAGAATCTGCCGGCGACGCACCTGGTCTTAAAAGCTTTGCGCAAGGAAGTCGATACGAACTATTCCGGCCGCATGTTGCTCGCGGAAGCAAATCAATGGCCGAGCGACGTGCGACCCTACTTCGGAGACGGCGACGAATGTCACATGGCCTTCCATTTTCCGCTCATGCCGCGCATTTATATGGCTCTTCGACAAGAAGACCGGCTTCCGATCACCGACATCATCGCGCAGACTCCCGCCATTCCCGATACTTGCCAATGGGCCCTTTTCTTAAGAAATCACGATGAACTGACGCTCGAGATGGTCACTGACGACGAGCGCGATTACATGTATTTCGCCTACAGCGCCGACCCCCGGATGCGCATTAACCTCGGCATTCGCCGGCGCCTTGCTCCGCTGGTCGATAACAACCGACGCCGAATCGAACTTCTCATCAGCCTTCTCCTTTCGTTTCCCGGCACGCCGATTCTCTATTACGGCGACGAAATCGGGATGGGCGACAACATCTACCTTGGCGATCGCAACGGCGTCCGCACGCCTATGCAGTGGAATGGCGACCGCAATGCCGGATTTTCCACTGCCACGCCGGCTCGCCTGTTCAGCCCGGTCATCATGGATCCGGTCTGGGGGTATGAGGCGATCAATGTGGAATCGGAGCAGGGCGATCCCTCGTCGCTCCTGAACTGGGTGCGCAACATGATCGCGCTCCGGAAACTGTTTTCGGTATTCGGACGCGGCACGATTTCGTTTCTCGAGCCTGCTAACCGCAAAGTACTGGCTTACCTCCGTGAATACCAGGGCGAACAGGTTCTGTGTGTGGCAAATCTTTCGCGGTTCGCTCAGCCCGTGGACCTCGATCTTTCGAAGCTCGAAGGGATGGTTCCGGTCGAAATGCTCGGGTATGTTGATTTCCCGGCAATCGATCAGAAGCCGTATCGCCTGACTCTTGCTCCCTACAGTTTTCTGTGGTTCGAGCTTCAGCGGCGGGCCGAGCCTGTCGAAACAACAATCAACTTGAACGAAGAGGTTCCGCTGAACTTCGCCGGTGGCTGGAAGAGCGTTCTTGAAGAGGGCGGCGGCCGCGAGCATCTGGAAACTGCGAATCTGCCCAACTATTTGCCCAAACAACGTTGGTTCGGCGGAAAAACGCGTCACATCAAATCGATCAAAATTGCCGACTGGGCGGCACTCGAGGCTTCAAATTCCGCTTTGGTTCTGCTCGATGTCCAGTTTGGCCCGGGCGGTCACGACATTTATCTCGCATTGTTCGCAATGACGTTCGGAACTCTAGCGGAGGAATTGCGCCGCGCCGCGCCGGCCTCGATTGTCAGTCCGGTCGTATCGTCGAAAATCGCCGGGCTGCTGTACGATGGAGTCCTCGATGAGAAGACGTGTCTCGAGTTGCTTTCCCTGATTGAGCAGGGCCGCGAGATTCACACGCGGCACGGCCTGATTCGAGGCGTGCCGGGCAAGGCATTCCACAGTAGCCTGGGCTCCGCCGAAACGCCGCACACCGTTCGCCGCAGCTCTGCGGAACAAAGCAATACATCGATCATCTACGGTGACAGGTTCATCCTCAAATTGTTCCGCCATCCCGAACATGGACTAAACCCGGACGCAGAGATCGGACGCTACCTAACCGAGAAAACTAACTTCGACCGCATTCCGCCGTTTGTCGGGTCCATCGAATACGTGCCCAGCGAGGACGGGAAAACTTCTGTACTCGCGATCCTGCAGGGCTTCGTTGTGAATGAGGGCGACGGTTGGAAGTGGACAGTTGAAGAGCTCGACCGCTACTACGAAACCGCCGCCACCCTGGCGTTTCCCGATAAAGAAGCAGGAGAGCTCGGAAACATTTTGGATCTTTCCGAACAACCGAGTTCACAATTGGCGCGCGATCATCTCGGGATCTATCTGGATTCTGCGCTCACGCTCGGCCGCCGCACAGCGGAGTTGCACGTGGCGCTCGGTTCTCCGACGGACGATCCCGCATTCGCGCCCGAACCGTTCGAGGAGAAGGATCTGCAAACGCTGGTCGCCAATTTGCGCCAGCACGGCTCTCACGTCTTTGATGTCTTGAAAGATCGCCTGCCGTTTCTCCCCGACAATGTGATCGAAATCGCGGCCACGGTGCTCAGCCGGCGCCGCCGGATTCTGGACCACTTCGAAAGCCTCAAATGGCAAGCTGTTGATTTGCAGCACATTCGAATTCACGGCGACTACCATTTGGGACAGGTGCTGCGGGTCAAAACCGATTTCGTGATCCTCGATTTCGAAGGCGAACCAGCGCGTCCTCTTGAATACCGCCTCAGGAAACAGAACGCGCTGAAGGATGTGGCCGGCATGTTGCGTTCGTTCAGCTACGCGGCCTACGCAGGACTTATAAACTTTACCACGCGCCATCCGGAGAACGTTGACCGACTTGAGCCTTGGGCGCGGCTCTGGGAGCGTTCCGCGTCCGCAGAATTCCTGCGCGCATACCTCGAGACTGCTCAAGGCGCAAAGTTTCTGCCTACCGAACGCGAAGGCCTGCGGAAATTGCTCGATCTGTTTTTGTTGGACAAGGCGCTCTACGAAGTCCTGTACGAGCTGAATGCTCGTCCCGAATGGGTGCGGATACCGCTAATGGGCATCCTGTCGCTGCCAATCTGATGCGGCTGGACCAGCGCCCCAGCCGATGAAGAGCGATGAATAGCGCGAGGTTTGAAGCGTGACAACTGACGCGATCCCTCAGCAGGTGCCGGAAAAAACCGAGCCGCAAATCGACTCCGCCGACGTGGTTGTGGGAATTTTGGCGGAATTCGTTCCGGACGACTTTGCCGGGATCTGTGACTCACTCCGAACGCTACCCGAGCCTCTGCGCATCGCAATCCTGCACGAAGACCTTGTCGCCAAATCGGGAGACGGCTCTCAATCGAACGAGACCATCAAGGGCGCATCGCTGTATTTTATGCCCTCGCTGCTCGCAAAATCGGACCCCGCAAGCGGACCTGTGTCGAATTTCTCGACGTTGTATCAATCCGTTCTTGCCGCGGGTGAAAAGTTGCATGCCCGGGCATGTTTTGTAATTGCCTCAAAGCTGGTGCCGGTTTCGCCCGAATGGCCCCGCCAACTCGCGGAGCCACTGTTCGAACGAAACTTCGACTTGGTTCTGCCCCATTACGCGCGGCGCAAGTTCGACGGCTTACTGAACCACAGCATCATTTCTCCGTTGACGCGATGCCTGTACGGAAAGCGAATTAACAATCCGCTGGGCCCCGATCTCGGGATTTCTCAGCGGCTGTTCCAGAAAGTGCTCGGCGGCGCGCGAAATTCCGGAGACGCGACTCGAACGCACCCCGCAATCTCCGTGACACCCACAGCTCTCGTAGAAAATATGCAAGTTAGCGAGGTGAACGTGGGAGCGCGTGCATACCCACCTCCGGATTGGGCAAACATCAGCTCGCTGCTCTCACAGATACTGAGCCCAATTTTTCTCGATATGGAGAGAAACGCGGCATTCTGGCAGAAAGTGCGGAGTTCGGTCTCCGTGCCTTGCAGCGGCGATCGTATGGAGATAGACGACGATTCCACTACGACCGTCGACATCCGCCAAATGGTTGAAACATTTCAGTTAGGAAATCGGGATCTGCGGGAAATTTGGAGTCTCGTATTGCCGCCGGCCACGATGCTGGAACTTGAAAAGCTCTCGCGCCTATTGCCGGACCAATTTCATATGCCGGATGAGCTTTGGGTCCGCATCGTGTTTGATTTCGCGCTCGCTCACCGGCTTCGAACGATTAGTCGCGATCACCTGCTTGGATCGATGACGCCGCTCTATCTCGCATGGCTCGCATCGTACGCCCGCGACGTGCGGGTGGCCAACGCGTGGGCAGTCGACCGTAGGCTGGAGAAATTGGCAATCGCATACGAAACCGGTAAGCCGTACCTGGTTTCGCGGTGGCGATGGCCCGACCGATTCAATCCGTAGTGTTCGGTGAGTTGCAAAGGAGGTGCCTATGTGGGGTCAAGTCAAGGAAGCTCTGGGGCAAGCCGCGGCTCATTTTCTAACGCGGTCCGCGCGCCTACTCCCTGGCCTGGTGGCTCTCGTCCTTGCTCTGTTGGTATCGCTTTTCGTGGCGTGGGTAGTTGAGGTGATCATCCGGCGCGTGCTGGTCGGGATGCATTTTGACGAACACCTGATCCGATGGGGTTTTCCTGCACCTGCCGACTCCGTGCATCCGAACCCCATCTCGCGGCTCCTCTCGCGCGCGATTGGATTCCTTGTCGTCTTTGCTGGATTCTTGATCGGTCTCGCCGCGTTCGATTCCGAGTGGACAACGCTGTTTGCCCGGCGAACCCTCGAATACATTCCCAATCTATTGGGCGCACTCCTGATTCTATTGATCGGCAGTGTCATCGCACGCTTTCTCGCACGCAGCGTGCTGATCGGCGGCGTCAATATGAATCTTCAATATGCGCGACTCCTGAGCGTCGGAGTGAAGTGGATGGTCGTGGTGCTGGCAGTGGCCATGGCTCTTGAAGATCTGCGGATAGCGCGTAGCATCGTCGAGCTCGCCTTCGGAATTCTCTTCGGCGGCATCGTCTTGGCGTTGGCGCTTGCCGTTGGCCTCGGCTCGAAGGACCTGGTCTCGAAATCACTCGAACGCGACGCAAGAAAAGTCCCCAGGGAACCAATCGAGGAGCCGTTGCGTCATCTCTGACTTCCCAGAAGGTTCGGAGAAATATGAAGTTCTTAAGTGCTTTGCAGACATTGAAGAAGTTGGAGGACGTGAGGCGACCGTCGAGGAAGGAGGGACTCAAAACCCGTGGATCAATATATCTTGGAACTGCAGGAATTTATCCAAAAAATGCATGGCGTTCAAGCGATGCATATCGACAGTGTGCGGACGACACAGGTCCTCGAAAACAACACGGTTTGGGACGGGATGATTGAAGTATTCGAAGTACGTGGTCATCCGAAGGCACCGATAGTTTACGCTTGGGGGCAGAATACGAATCAACCGGGAAAACCCAAAATGTACTTTGCGGTATTGCATCTGAACTCCGTTGATTCGCCAGAAGCGGCTGTCAAAGCGGCACTTATTTAAGAGCGCAGGACCGGCGAGGCAGCCTAAATCGGGATTCCCGAAACTGTTATTGTCGCTCTCAAGAAATACATTCACCAGTTCTCGACGAAATCTATTCGGCGAAAGTTGTGAGTCCGTGGGTGGTTGCACTTTCGCTCGATGGGGATGTTAGACCATGCGAGTCGCCTTATTCACAAGAGAGTTTCCTCCTCACGTTTATGGAGGCGCTGGAGTCCATGTCGATTACCTGAGCCGTGAGCTGGCTAAAGAAATCGCCGTCGAGGTGCATTGTTGGGGGCCGCAGAAGTTTGATGTCGGCAATCTGCACGTCTGCGGAGCGGAACCCTGGCAAGAGATAACAAGCGGCACGGAAAGCAAATTCAAAAGCGCTCTCGAGGCTTTGAGCCTCAACTTAACGCAAGTGAAGGCCCTGACAGGGATCGATATCGTCCACACTCATACTTGGTATGCCTCCATGGCAGGCTATTTCGCAAAGAAGTTGTATAACGTTCCGTTCGTTCTTACTACGCATTCGCTCGAGCCGCTTCGTGCGTGGAAGGCGGATCAACTCGGCAGTGGGTATGCGATTAGTTCTTGGATGGAGCGTACAGGCATTCTCGACGCCGACGCCGTCATTGCAGTTTCCAAAAGCACCAGAGCGGACATCCTTCGAGCCTACCCGGACGTGAAGCCCGATCGCATTCATGTCATTTATAACGGCATTGATCTTGCCGAATATCAGAAAACCACCGAGACCGCGGCGCTGAACGGTTATGGGATCGATCCGGCCAAACCCTATGTTTTGTTCGTAGGCCGAATCACTCGGCAAAAAGGCGTTACTTACCTCGTCGACGCGATTCAATACTTGCCGAGGAATACTCAAGTCGTGCTTTGCGCTGGAGCACCGGATACTCCCGAGATTGCCACGGAAATGCGGCAAAAGGTCGAGGATGCGCGCCGCCACCATCCGCAGATTATCTGGATCGAAAAGATGGTCACGAAGCGCGAAGCAATTGAGCTCTACAGTCATGCGCGCGTATTTTGTTGCCCCTCGGTCTACGAGCCCTTCGGCATCATCAATCTAGAGGCGATGGCGTGCCGTGCCCCCGTGGTAGCGAGCGGTACAGGAGGAATTAAAGAGGTTGTCGTTGACGGAGAAACAGGCTACTTAATTCCCTTCGATCAGGATGCCGTCACAAGTTTTCCCGTCGATCCTGATAAGTTCTCGCGAGATCTTGCGGCTGGGATAAACCGACTTCTTGAGGATCCGGACAGATGCAAGCGCTTCGGCGATGCTGGACGCCGGCGCACGGAAGAAAGCTTCAGCTGGGGCGCGGTCGCCCGACAGACCATCCACCTCTACGGACAGTTAATCCAGCAGCGCTCGACTGCCTACGACGTTGGTACGGATTGAATTGCGGCGGGGCTATCCTTTGCAGATACCCGAATTGCTCTGAGATATGGACTCGCTCTGTTGGTTTGAGAGCCCCTTTCAATAACTCGCGGCGGTCGCGGAGAAGAAGCCTGGTTAATTGACGATCCTCGCATATGAGCATGTCGAAAACGAAATAGTAGATAGGGCGTTTATTGCGGACAGAATGTTGCAACAAGTTGAAATTCGGACGGCCTTCGTCATCCAAAGCTACAACTTTGCTGTCCACAACGGTGCCGCCCGGCAGATTGCCGGGTGACCGCTACTTCGCCTTTACCACAGAATTCTTCGACCCCGTCCATCCCGCTGAGGCTATGGATGCATCTTCCCACTCACGGACTGCTTCGTCGGGATCGCATAAATGCACTTGTCGTTACGCCATACTGACGAGATGAAGATCAACTAGGATGCGCGCGGACTGGTCGAGAAATTCATCCCGTTCCATGAAAATGAAGCGACGCAGCTGGCCGACGTCGAGCTGTTCCACAATCGACTCGGTCTTTCGGCACTTGATTCTCTGATAGAGCGGGGCCCTACGGGCCGTAGGTAAGGAAAAAACAGAAAAGAGGCTAAAACCCTTCCTTTCAATGGATTGAGGGTTGGGGCGACCTATTCTCTGATATCGGAATCGCGAGTGAGAAGCAGGAAGGCCCATGGACTCAAGGAAAGCTGCACTTCACCGCGTGACTGAAAAAAGACAGGCGTCCGACTGCCCTGACCACCCCAGTTCGCTTCCGCCGAATCGAGCGTCTTTAGCCAGCGCCCAGGTGGGATGGGCAAGGTGAGATCAGTTGGCGCCTGATCGAAGTGGAGGACAATTAGAATCTCAGCGGAAGCATTCCATCTCCTGACTGAAATAACTTTGTGGTTGGCGAATGACATGACCTCCAAAGCGTTCTTGTCAAGCTGAGCCAGCGGCGGCATCTCACGTCGCAGACGAAGGAGTTCCTGGTAGAAATGCCAAAGGGTGCGGTGGCGATCCTCCGTTTGCAGATCCCAATTCAGCTTGCTGGAGAGGAACGTGGACTCATGCTGCGGATCGGGAATCTCTCCCGTCCAACCGAATCTAGCGAATTCGTCCTTTCTACCTCGACGAACGGCTTCCAGCAGCGATTTGTCTTCGTGGCTGACAAAGTACTGGAAGGGCACTGTTTCGCCATACTCTTCGCCCATAAACAACAGGGGAAGGTAGGGTGAAAGGAGAGTCGATCCCGCCGCAAGCCTCAATTGTTCGAAGGAAAGTGATTTCGACAAGCGGTCGCCGAGGCGCCGATTTCCGACCTGATCGTGATTCTGTGAAAATACGACGAAGCGCTTGGCCGGGACATGTTTCGACGAGTTTCCATAACGCTTCTGGCGAAATTTGGAATATCGGCCTGCGTAAAAGAACCCATCTCGGTAGCAGCTAGCCAGATCGTCTGTTCCGGAATAATCCTCATAGTAACCATCCTGTTCGCCGGTCAAGAGCACGTGCAACGAGTGGTGAAAATCATCGTTCCACACGGCATCGAATCCCCAGCCACCTGCTTGGGGATCGCTGACCACTCGAGCGTCGTTTCGATTGCTTTCCGGAATTAGATGGATTTGGCGGCCGAGTTCATTCGCCCTGGTGTGAACGGCTGCAGCGAGTTCTTCGAGGAACGGCCGGGCGGCGAGATCCACAATCGCGTGGATGGCGTCGAGTCGAAGCGCATCTACGTGAAAATCCGTGATCCATTGAAGTGCATTCTCGATGAAGTAGCGACGGACCTCGTCACTTCCAGCTTCATCGAAATTAATGGCCTGTCCCCAGGGTGTTTTGTAAAGGTCGGTGAAGTAGGGACCGAAATCGCCGAGATAATTTCCCTCCGGACCAAGGTGGTTGTAAACAACGTCGAGCACAACCGCGATTCCATTGAGATGGCACGCGTTGACGAGTGCTTTCAACCCTGAGGAGCCCCCGTAGGACGCCTGGACTGCGTATGGGTAAGCTCCGTCGTACCCCCAGTTGCGCTCGCCGGGAAACTGGGCCACTGGCATCAATTCGATCGCCGTAATGCCCAGCCTTTTCAAGGCAGGGAGGCGGGGAATTATTGCCTCAAAAATTCCTTCTGGAGTGAACGTTCCCACATGTATTTCGTAGAAGACGTAGTTTTCTAGAGGAAGGCCACGCCACCGGGAATCGTCCCAGCCAAACTGATCATCCACGACTTGTGAAGGCCCATGGACTCCTCTTGGTTGATACCGAGATGCCGGATCAGGCCGTTCCTTCTCACCGTCCAGGTGATAGCGGTAGAGAGCCCCGGTCGAGACTCCTTCAGCTATAGCGTGAAAATATCCGCGTCCAAGGGCATGCATGGGAATTTTACGCTCTCGCGGTTCAGTGATGCATACCTCAACCCGGCTCACATGCGGAGCCCAGACAAGAAAGCTGCATGAATTCTCTGGGAAGGCGGTAGCACCAAGGCGGTCCTTACTGCCCGCAGCCATATCTTGTGAGTCCTCCTCATGACCTGATCGCTCGAAGCAGTTGAGTATATACAGAGAAACGCGTCATGCAGCATAAGACAAACTGTGCAGCCTCGCTTTGATGATCTGGTAAGCTGCGCCCGGCAAGAGCCAGTGGGGCAGAAGAGTCGATGAACGATTGCAGGCCAACTATCCCCGACAGCAAGTATAATGCTGCCACAGACCGGAGGGAGCCCCTTCTGCCCGCCGTTGATGCAGTGAAACAGGTTTGTTAATCGAAACCTATGCGATACGTTTGCATCCATGGGCACTTTTATCAGCCGCCGCGAGAGAACCCCTGGTTAGAAGCCGTTGAACTTCACGACTCCGCCTACCCATATCACGATTGGAACGAGCGCGTTACAGCGGAGTGTTATGCCCCCAATGCCGCCGCTCGCGTACTCGATAGCGACCGTCGCATCGTTCGATTGCTCAACAACTATTCGTCGATGAGCTTCAATTTCGGACCGACTCTCCTTTCCTGGCTCCAGGCGAGTGCACCAGCGGTTTACCGGTCTATCCTGGACGCGGACAGATTGAGCGCAGAAAAATTCTCAAGTCACGGCTCGGCCATCGCGCAGGCTTACAACCACGTGATCTTGCCACTGGCGAATCGCCGAGACAAAGTTACGCAAGTGCGATGGGGACAGTCGGACTTTCAACACCGTTTCGGCCATGCACCTGAGGGCATGTGGTTGCCTGAAACGGCCGTGGACACTGAGACGCTCGAGGTTCTGGCCGAGCACGGAGTGAAGTTTACAATCCTGGCTCCGCGTCAGGCCGCTAGAACCAGACGTTTCGGAAGCCGGAGTTGGAAGGACGTGAGCGGCGATAAGATAGACCCGAGTCGCGCGTATTTGGCGCGTCTACCGTCGCGGAGAACTATCGCGCTTTTCTTTTATGATGGTCCAATCTCACAAGCTGTGGCATTCGAAAGGCTGTTGGATGACGGGCAGCGATTTTCCGATCGATTGCTGAGCGGCTTCTTAGAATCTCGCACTTGGCCGCAATTGTGCAATATTGCCACCGATGGTGAGAGTTACGGGCACCATCATGCGTTTGGCGAAATGGCGCTCGCCTATGCGCTGGAGCGCATTGAATCCGAAAAGCTCGCCCAACTGACGAACTACGGCCAGTTCCTGGAACGCCATCCGCCCGATCATTTTGTTGAAATTGCGCAGAATAGTTCTTGGAGCTGCGTTCACGGAGTCGAACGCTGGCGTGCCAATTGTGGGTGCAATTCAGGCGGCCATGCGGGCTGGAACCAGGAATGGCGTGCGCCGTTGCGAGGCGCACTTGACTGGCTGCGAGACACGCTGGCACCGCTCTACGAGAACAAGGCTTCCGTCTTGCTCAAGGATCCATGGAAAGCCAGAGATGGATACATTCGGGTGATTTTGGATCGTTCGCAGGAGAGCGTGGAGCGTTTCCTGAGCGAGCATGGTGCTCATGCGCTGAATCCTGACGAAACCGTCATCGCGCTAAAACTGCTCGAGATGCAGCGCCATGCGGTGCTGATGTATACGAGTTGCGGCTGGTTCTTTGATGAGCTTTCGGGGATAGAAACCGTCCAGGTGATCCAATACGCTGCTCGCGCCTTGCAGCTCGGGGAAGAAATCTTCGACGACCGGCTGGAGACTCCCTTTCTGGATCGCTTGCGACTTGCCAAGAGCAACATGCCAGAACATCAAGATGGAGCACAAATCTACGAGAAATGGGTCAGGCCCGCCAAGATCGACATGGCCCAGGTGGCAGCCCACTATGCCATCAGCTCGATATTCGAATCCTATCGGGAACGGACTCAAATCTACTGCTACGAAGCTCAGAACTCGGACGTTCAAATCGAAACGGAAGGGAAGATGCACCTCGCAGTCGGCGGCGCCCAATTCAGCTCGCGAATTACGCATGAATCGTCGCGGCTCTTCTTTGGGGTTCTCCACATGGGCGACCACAACTTCGTTTGTGGCGTTCGATCCTTCTCGGAAAAAGGCGAAGATCAACATCTGAAAGAGCAGCTCACCGGCGCCTTTTCAAAGGCTGACAGTGCGGAAATCATTCGGCTCCTCGGTGAGGCTTTCGGGAAGAAGGTGTACTCCTTGCGGTCGCTTTTCCGTGACGAACAGAGAAAGGTGCTGAGGCTGATACTCGATGAGACGCTCACCGACGCTGAGGCCACCTACCGAGGTTTGTATGAAGGGCGTGCTCAGTTGATCCACTTTTTGAGCGACATTCAAGTGCCTGTTCCAAAAGCGCTTCAATCCGCAGCGGAGATAGCATTGAACAGCCAGCTCCGCCAGGCTATTCGAAACGGTGAAATGGAAGTCGATAGTGTCCGAAGGCTGCTAAAAGAGGCCTCAAGCCTTCACGTTGAGCTCGATAAGACCACTATCGAATTCTCAATTCGGCGGCGGATCGAGGAAGCCGCCGCGGAAATCGCATCAAATCCGGCAGATCTGGGAGCCATTAAGAAGCTCAATTCTCTGCTGGACCTCAGCGGATCGTTGCCCCTTCAGCTGGTGCTCTGGGAAGCGCAAAATAAATTGTATGCCCCGCTCAATAAGTTGCATCAGGACTGGCTGTCCGAGGCGGAAAAAGGTAACGATGAAGCGCAGAATTGGTTGAGCGCGCTCACAGCCGTTAGTGAGAAGCTCAGAATGAAGCTCGCTTAGACAGCATATGCTACTCCCTCGGATACCCATCGCGTGTTATAGGCTCCAATTCAACGGGGAATTCACCTTCCGCCGCGCATCGGAAATTCTAAGCTACCTCTCCCGACTGGGAATCACGGATATTTATGCCTCGCCCTTGTTACAGAGCCGGTCGGGGAGCCAACACGGATATGACGTAACGGACCCCACCCACATGGACAGCGAGCTGGGCAGCGAGAAGCAATTTGAGGTGTTCCAGTCGGCCTTGAACAAAGAGCGCATGGGCTTGCTGCTGGACATCGTTCCCAATCATATGGCTGCCAGCCCTGAAAATCCCTGGTGGATGGACGTTTTGGAGAACGGCCCTGGCTCCGCCTATGCGGCGTATTTCGATATAGATTGGCATCCACCGGCTCGCACCCTTGACAACAAGATACTGCTGCCAGTGCTTGGCAGCTTCTACGGCAAGACTCTTAACGACCGGCAGTTCCAACTCTTCTTTCGGCGAGGGAGTTTCTTCATCCAGTATCACGACATGACTTTTCCACTAACACCGAAGTCGTATCGCAAGATACTCAAGCATCGAGAACACATTCTGGAAAAAAGACTCGGCGCTGGATCGAGTTCCTTTCAGGAATATTTGGGGATCGTTGCGGCCCTGGCAGCGCTTCCGGAACTGGAATCCTTGACGATCGATGTGGCCGGCGAGCGGCGGTTGCAAGTGGATGGAATCAAGGAGCGGCTACGCCAGCTTCACGCAACAAATCGAGAGGTTCAGCGATTCGTAAGAGATAATCTGAGAATTTTCAACGGAAGGCGAAACCATGCCGGCAGTTTTCGCGGGTTGGACCGTTTGCTTTCAGAGCAAGCTTTTGTCCTGTCTTACTGGCAGAACGTCAACGAGGGAATTAACTACCGGCGGTTCTTTACCATCACCGACCTCGTGGGCGTGCGCGTCGAGGATCCTGTGGTGTTTGACGCTACGCACCAGGTGATCATGCAGTTGATTGAAAGAAAAGTTGTCACTGGTCTGCGAATTGACCACATTGATGGGCTCCGAGACCCCTTAGGCTACCTCCGTCGCCTGCAGCAGCGGGCCAGCAATTCACACGAGAAGGAAAACTCAAACAGCATTTACGTAATAGTGGAAAAAATACTGTCAGGGCGGGAAAAACTTCCGAGGGAATGGCCCATCCAGGGAACGACCGGTTATGAGTTTGTGAACGCAGTCAACCGGCTGTTTGTTCATCCCGATGGAGTGCTGGAGATCGAAAAAGCTTACCTCCGCTTTCTGGGGCGACAGCAAACCTATGAAGACGTGCTGTATCAGAAAAAGAAACTGGTCATGTCCACTCTGCTGTCGTCCGAGATGAGATATTTGGGCCGCCAAATAGGACTCCTGGCTCAAAGTGACCGGTATGCTCGCGACCTGTTGCGGGGGGGGCTTGCACAAGCGCTAATTGAGGTCACCGCATGCCTCCCCATCTATCGAACATATATTCGCACGATGGAAGTGACCGAGGAATCGAAGGGTCAAATTAGCTCCGCTGTGGAGGGGGCGCGCAAGCGAAACCCGCGCCTCGATTCGTCTTGCTTCGATTTTGTGAGCGATGTGCTGCTTCTCAGGGATGCTGGGCATCTGTTTGCGGAGCAACGGGAAGCGCGCCTCGCCTTCGTCATGAGGTGGCAACAGTTCACGGGCCCGATTGTTGCCAAGGGCCTTGAAGATACAGTCCTCTACGTTTACTGCCCGCTTCTTTCGCTGAATGAGGTTGGCGGCAATCCAAGTCCATCAGCCGTCGCGGCACCCGATTTCATACAAGTCGCGAGTGAGCGGCAACGCAGGTGGCGATACAGCTTGAATTGCACTTCCACCCACGACACGAAGCGCGGCGAGGATGTGCGTGCACGAATCAATATTCTCTCCGAAATTCCCAACGAATGGAAAAACCACCTCAACAAGTGGAGCCGCTGGAACAAGAAAAGGAAACGAAGAATCCAGTCTCAGGAGGCCCCCGACCGCAACGAGGAAAACTTCCTCTACCAGACCCTCATCGGTGCTTGGCCCTTCGAGCGAGAAGATATTCCGCGTTTTCGCGAGCGCCTGGTAGGCTACATGATCAAAGCAATTCGGGAAGCCATGGTCCACACGCGCTGGACCCGCCCCAACACGGCGCATGAGCGAGCGGTGGCGAGTTTTCTGAAGGACATTCTCAAACCGGGTCGCGACAACCCTTTCCTGAGTGATTTCTTGAAATTTCAGCAGAAAATCGCCCAGTACGGGATGTTGAATGGATTGGCGCAAGTCCTGGTAAAGATGACAAGTCCTGGCGTGCCAGATGTTTATCAGGGGTGCGACCTCTGGGATCTTCACCTTGTCGATCCTGATAACCGCGGAGCCGTCGATTTCAACCGTCGCATTGCGCTGCTTGGCGAAATCGAAAAGCGGAGCAGAGAGAATGCGCCGCGTTTCCTTCGCGAGCTGCTTCAGAATTGGCGCGACGGTCGCATCAAGCTCTATCTCATATGGAAGGTCTTAAATCTTCGGCGGAAGTACCCTCGAGTGTTCCTCGACGGCAAATTCCTGCCCATGAGAATTACCGGCAAAAGAGGAAGCAACGTGGTCGCGTACGTTCGGCGCAGAGGCGATATTTGGGTGATGACTATTGTGCCCAGGTGGCTGGCGCGCACAAAAGCGTCGCTCACTTCGGCAAGCATGCGGAATTTCTGGGCGGGCTCGCACATAGTAAACCCAGGAAACGCGCCGCGGCACTGGCTGAACGTGCTGACCGAGGAAACAGTGAAATCAAGACGCTTACGAGGCGAAGCTTGCCTATCTTTGCAGGACTGCCTCAGAAATTTTCCGGTTGCCGTTCTTTGCGGCGGCGGCCCGATCGATCAAGCGCAGTAAGGGTTCTCAAGCATTCGGTGTCATCCCCAGTTCAATGATTTTTGGTTCGCCGTATATCCTCTAGGTATTTGAAATCCAAATCCATAGTGCCCGGCATGATCGCGCTTGATTTGCCAATGGAATGCGCGAATACTACGGCTTTCCCAACCAGGCGCCTGAGTTATAGGTTTCATCAACCCCCTTGTCCGACTACTGCGCTCGTGCTTTGGTCAATACACGGCCTTCCTGGTCGTGTCTTGGACGAAAATAAAGCCCTCGCTCGGAGTTGCGCGTCAGTGGGTGAAGCCGCTTGCCTGATTTTCTTGGCGTGAATCAGCCGGATTGCCAAGTCGGCCTGCTTCAAGTTGGCTGCATCAAAAAGCAAGATGGCTTCGGGGTCTCCTTCCTGGCGCACAAGCAATCCGGCAGCGACGGCACGGCGTGCCCGGGCACGAATTGTCTTGTCCGAGCGTCCGTTGCCTGCAGGCGATTCGAGTACGATTCCAAACCGGCCCGCATCGTGCTCGTATAAGTGTCCCAGCTTGCCGCGAATGATTGGATCACCGCAACCGTCCCGCGTAACGCGAATGCGGGAGGGCTCGGCAAATGCAGCCATGGTCCTCGGTGACCGCATCAGGCACACTCCCACGAACAGGTCCGTGTACCCGCCGTGGACATAAGTTCGGCGTTTGTGTCGATTCTGTAGTTTTTCACCGGAATGTGGAATGAATAACTTGCGTGTTTTGATGAGGCTTGGGAGTTCGATTCCCACCCGCGCCTCCACTTTTTCCCCAATGAAAATGGTAGTTTTCTAGGTGTGCCATTTCAACTGTTCCAATTTTGCTCCCGCGCTCAATTTGAAATCACCTTCAACATCTCTCGATCCAGAGCATCCTGCCGCGTTCTGACCCAGGACGGTAGTGCTTTTCTGTGGTTCTCAGCCTCTTGTGGCCGAGCAAAACCAAGACGCTAACCAAAGTCACGCCAGCTTCGACTAGGCCGACTGCGAACGTATCTCGGAAACGATGGCTGTGACCATTCGAGATCTCAGCCCGGCCGAGGTCCTTGGCATAGGGATAGTAAGGACACGCGCCCGGTTTCCTACAGCATATGCCGTATTGCGCCTGGCGGATGAGGCTGCTATTCACATGGGAGCAGGCGCTGAAAAGGCCGCGGGAGTTAAAGCGGACATTTCCGAATTAGGAGGACAACAGCATGCATGGTGCACGCCGCCACATCACCTCGTTATGCTTAACTGCCGCCCTTGCGATGAGCGGATCGATCGTAGCCGCTGCAACACCGCAGGAAGCCAGCGTTCAGGTCCGGATCTACGATCGAGACCACAAGGATTATCACAACTGGGATGAACACGAAAACCAGCAATGGGGTATCTTCCTTTCGGAAAACCACAGGAAGCATCACGAATTCTCGAAGGCAAAGAAGAGGGAGCAATCGGAATACTGGAATTGGCGCCACAGCCATCCAGACAGGGATAGGTAGAAGTCAGCACATTTGACGGGGATAAACCGGACAACTAAGAGTCCGTCTTGTCCGCAATGCTAGGAATGGGACGGCAATATTGGCGATGCGGCTGCCGAAGGGTGAATTGCCGCCATCAACATGATCTAACTGTGCGCCAACTTTGTGATTCTCCTTCACGGAACGATCACCAAGGGGATCCCGAGGATCAGCGCCGAGCTTACGGCTATCACAACCCACATACCACCAGAGTGCTCGTGGTTTGCGATTCGTTGTTCGCGATCTTGAGGGCGCACCTTGCTACCCCTCCCGTTAGGATCAGGCAACCACGCTGACCTGAAGCCCGTTTTCTATCGTGGAGTAGGATGGGTATTCAATAGATTACTAGAGCAGGGTCAGTTGAAAAGCTGATGCCCGCTTGACGGCTGAATGGTTTTTTGTTGGACATTGCCAATCCGATCCTCCTGGGAGGATGTTCCATGAGCGACACTCACTCGTGGCAGTCAGCCTACAAATACGCAGTCTTCGAGTCGGATCCCGAAAGAATGCCTCATCGCATTGAGACGGCACTGAAGGCCATTGCAGAAAGACTCCGCCATCCAATTGAAATCGGCAGTCCAGAGCACAGAGAGATTGAGCACGCCCGCAAGGTACTTGCAGTTCTTAGAGGAGAAGGTGTTAACACGTCGGACTGAAATTTTGGTGCACTGATCCGGCCGGCCTCAGAGAGTCACTTCGCTTTGACCTTCGCTCACCGCCTCCCGCGAGGGAGCGGAGCCCGTGCAGGTGCTAGGGATGCCGTTTGCAGCTTTCTTCCAGGATCTTCGCAATTGGGAGACCGATGACCGTGGGGTTTAATTCCGCTTTTCGAGGTAGGCGAAGAGTGGCAGCCCCGTCTTTGGCTTTGCGGCATTCGACAATTCCGCTTCGCCGCTCGTCATCTACAACGGGATCCTTAGCTCCAGCCTCAAACCGATCTGGCAATTTGTCTTCAAAGGTCACAACATCGCCTTCGTTGCTATAAACCATTTGAGTCCTACCGGCTGCTGAGAACCTTGCGCAATGATGCGTGTACTTCTAATCCTCCGTCGTAATCTATAAATCCTTTCTTCCTGAACCGGTTCATGAAGAAATTAACGCGCGCGCGCGTGGTCCCTACCATTTCTGCCAGAACTCTGTGACTTAGAATCGGTATCTCAACAACCGCCGATCTGTTCTTATCCAAATGCGCCAGCCGCAGCAGCACATGTGCCAGGCGTTGTTCTGCGGAGGAGGTCAGCAGGTGCGCTACGTGATCTTGGTAGCTCTGGATCCTGGACAGTAGATAGGCCACGAGCGAATTTGAGAGATGATTCTTCTTGCGCAACGATTCGAGCAACTTTTCTTTGCTGATGGTTCGTATGGAGCTGGCGGTCATTGCCACCGCCGTGGCCATCCGACGGGGATATCCTGCCAGGCAAAGCTCACCAAAAAAATCGTTCACGCCCAGAATCGCAGTCACCGCTGGCCGACTGCCATTGTCTTGGGTGGTGAGCCGCACACCCCCTTCCTGAATGTAGAAAAGCGTGGAAGCAGGCGCACCCTGCGTGTAGATGTTTTGTTTGTTTCTGTAGTGCGATACCGTGCCCCCCAAACTGGCTCCTGAAGTGAAACCCTGAAGACGAGAACCCGTCTGATCGTCGCGTTTCATAGAATCCCCATTCCTACGGTGGGTCCGCGGCTTGTGGCTCCCCGTGACTTCATAGACTTCGGATCAGGGTTTCGCGGCCACTGGAAGGTTATCGCTGTCCTGAATTGCAAGCTGTGCAATCGGGGACAAGGGGTTGCCTTCTCTTTGTTTTTTTGAAATCGTGCAATATTGCACAGTCTTGGCATTTTGAGTTTTCCCAAAATTGCCGCCTCCCCGGCAGCAGTGTCTGGATGCAGCGAGATAACCAGCGGAAGTGGCTGAACCATGATTCCTCCGTACGACATTTTCAGGACCGACATCGCCGGCTTGTGCTGGCTTGAAGCAGCGGCAACGATTGAGGGTGCTAAGGCACGTGTCCAAGATTTGGCAGCGCGCTCGCCCGGTGAGTATTTCGTTGTGAGCCAAATAACCGGAAACGAACTTATGATCAAGCTCGATAGCGCGAGCGCGGTACCAGCCCATTGTTCTGAGGTCATCGTGAAGGGAGGCGGACAATGAGTAACGGAGAATTGAAGTTTCCCTGGCAAGATCCTCTCGTGGAACTAATGCTCGAATCTGAGCGCGAAAAAGTGAGTGAACACGCAGAAGAAGTTGAGACCGTTATTTTCGGCCGGGTTCACCAGCTACGCGAAGAGAGCGACGGCCACAGGCTGCGGCAGGCTATAAGTGACGCCTTGTCTCTGTTGCGGACCATCAAACGCGATAAACTCGGTTTCCCCGATTGGGAGTGGACGAAGATGTGCGCCGGGCTCCTACAGTGTAATCCCTATTGCATGCGCGGTCTCCACCTGCTATGCATGGGCGCTACGCGTAACTACTGAGGGCTTGGAGCCTCCTCAGCCAGCGAGGCTCCATGGAAATCCAAATAGACCCCCAAAAACGTGGTTTTGGCAAGACCATCCTGGTTGTGGATGACAACGCAGCCATCAGGAAGCAGCTGGCCACAGCTTTTTTGTCCGATGGTTTTAAGACATGCGCTGAGGCTGAAAACGGCCAAGAGGCTATTGCGCTAGCCGAGCAAATCAAGCCCGACGTAATTGTCTTGGACCTCTCCATGCCCGTCATGAACGGCATGGAAGCGGCCCCTCGGTTGCGGAAGATTCTCCCCGATACACCCATAATTCTATTCACCCTGTACTCGGACACCTTATCAACAAAGGACGCTTCCCGGGCGGGCGTGAGCTTCGTCCTCCCGAAGGACGTGCCCTTCCGAACGCTGGTTGACAAAGCACATGAATGGATGGGCAATTAGCTCTGGCCGTTAATTAGGATCTCATTCTGCATTTGGGGCACAAGGTTGTGACAGTTTGGCAATAGCTGAAGACCTTGCCTATGTCGGGCGGCCGTTCAAAACCTTCCTTGCTGGAGGATGACTTGGCGGCTCTTCGTATCCTGATTGCTGACGATCACGATCTTCTGCGGCGCGGGGCCAAAGCACTCCTGCAATCCCACGTGGGTTGGGAAATTTGTGGAGAAGCCCGAACGGGCCGAGAGGCGGTCGCAAAGGCCGAAGAACTGAGACCTGACATTGTGATTTTGGATTTCAGCATGCCCGATCTCGATGGTCTGGAAGCAGCCAGAAGGATTCGAAAGGCGTCCGCGAATACGGAAATACTGGTTTTATCTGTCTATCATTCCGATCAGCTCATTCGCGAAATTCTTGAGGCGGGTGTCCGCGGTTATGTCATGAAATCGGACGCCGACCGTGATCTCATCATTGCCGTGGAAACTCTCGCGCAGCATAAGCCGTTCTTCACGCCTAGAGCGACCGAAGTGATTCTGGGCGACTTCAATACAGGGGCAACTCGGACGGCGGAGCCACCCGAGACGCTTTCCAACCGGCTTACACCCCGCGAGAGAGAAATTGTTCGGTTGCTCGCGGAGGGAAATAGCAGCAGGGAAGTTGCCACATCCTTGAACATCAGTGTGAAGACGGCCGAAACGCATCGCTCCAATCTTATGCGCAAACTCCAATTGCACACAGTCAGCGAACTTGTGAGATATGCCGTTCGGAATAAAATGATCGAACCATAGCAGCCTGCCTACCCTGCCGGTCAGTTGCTTTCATTTTACCTCCCCCGTCTACCCTTCTTCATCGCCCGCCACTTCCATGCTTTGCCCGGAAGTCACCATATATCTTGTCTGTGCATCGCAGCATTAAGTCGGCACAGGTAACGAATCGGCGAGTGGTTGTGTCCGCTCCGGAGACAGGCTCATCAGTGCAAAAAGCAAGTTGAGATTCAAGTGAGAATTTGTCCTCGGTATTCCAAGAAAATCTTTGTTTTTTCCACCGCTCCCAGGAAACATTTTCATCCGGATTCCACCACCCGTGGGATGCCATCTCAGTTGTGCGCCTGTTGATTTCTACTAGCGTGGCTTCCCGTTCGGCGAGTGGACGTAGGCGAGTGCAGTAGAACAAGGGAAAACCCATGCTGTCGTGGGTTGCCGTGCGGGGTTCCTGGTCGTCTATGTGGTATTGCCAGAGTGGGAGGACCTCCCGACGTTGCATAAGCGGAAGTGGCATTTGGACCTCCTTGCGCTAACCGAGCCGAGGGCTGCGCTTCCTTCTATTGATTAGACGGAATGGGCGCTTACCGCGTTGCACAGGCTAAGACGCCTCAAGAAAAATGTGCCATTGATTTGCTCAGTAGCGGCGTGTGGTTTAATAGAGCAGGGAGATTCTCATGGGTGAGCTAACCGAAGATCGTTGCGGAAAATGTGGGGCCGAGATTGACGCCGGCCGCAGGGTTGACTTCACGCTAAGAGATGGGACCAGGGTTTGCGAGTCCTGCTTTGTGAAGGGAACTGTTAGACCAACCTACCCAGACCGTAAATCGGATTGAATTCAGCCGCTTCGGGCTCCACATTCCTAGTAGGATCTGACCAAACCTAAATTCTCATTCTCCCTCGCTAATTAATTCTCGCACTAGGATGGCTTTAGTTCGGCTGCTCTCAGGCCAGCGATTCGACAGCGCGTACTCGCAAACGATAGTGACGTTCCACATTTCGGGCTATACCTTGTTTGGCGCAGGTGCAGCGCCGGTTACCTTTGGCCGGGCAGACGGTTAACGCCAGTCCTTGAAACGCAATTAGCGCGAGGCGCTGCCCCGCCGGGGGGCGGAGGCGCGCACGTCTTGGTTGTGGCCACGCTGCGAACCACGGCCGTGGCAACTGCCGCTGCCACAGCTGCCGAAACTCCGGCAATAGCACCGCCCGCCGCTCCAATTCCTCCACCGGCCGCGCCGCCTGCGCCTGCTCCGCCACCCGCCGCGCCTCCGCCCGCTCCTGCTCCGCCGGTCGGGGTCGTACCGTTCACCGCATCCGCAACGGTCATAGGTGTTGCGGGGACAGGCTGACTGGGCGCGGAATTAAAGTGCACATCCGAGGTCGCGCCCGCGGCCACAATCACGCAAGGCCCGAGGAACACGTGGCGCTTCCGCTTGTTCGGGTCCTGTTCGTCCTGCACATTCGGGGCGGGCACTCCTGCCTCTACACCCGGCTGGCCCTCGCCGTCCTTCTTCTTCTCCTCAGAGACCAGCGCGCAAAATCTTACTTTCCCTTCGAACACGACTACTCGCGTCGTGTCGTTTTCCGTAGAAACTTCAAAGTCCGTCCCCACCACGCCAGCAACTCCTGACGAAGTGCGAATCTGGAAGTTCGCTTTCGGCTTCACGAGCTTTACAGCGTTTGCGCGGACACGTCCGTAATTGAGTTCCAAGTCCGTCTGCTGTTCTGCGGCGTCGTGCTTGCTGATTGCAAGATTTGAATCGGATCCGACGCTCAACACCGAGCCGTCGTTCAACGCAACGCGCGCGCGCGCCAGATGCCCCGTGTTCACCACGTCGCCCCAGAATACTTCCTGGGATGCACTCGCGGGTACCATCTGGGGGCCGCGCACCACGTTGACAATGGGCAGCACGGTGGTGATCTTCCCTGCCGACTGCGTTGTTTGTGCGACCACATCGGGGGGGATCGACAGCAGTAGACTCGTACAAAGCGCAATCCCGGAATATATCGCACGGCGGACGTTCATAGTCTCATTCCTCCCCGGAGGTCCTCGCGGGAACTTTCTGCCTACGAGCCAGAGCTTCCCGCGGCTCAGCTCAATCGTCGGAAACTTTTCGATTCGGGGGACTCGCCAGAAATTACCACAGTTCCAGAGGATGCGGCTAGCAAAAATACGCGCGAAACAGCTCCGAGTGCCCGGCACGTGGGCACCCGGAGCGAATATGAGGCGAACTAATTCCCAGCCGTCCGCGTTTTTGCTGCCGCCTGCGCCTGCGCCATTTGTGCCATCAGTTGGCGCATGGCCTCGGTTGACCCTGGAGCCCGCTTCTCGCGCCAGGCATCCAGGCGCTTGATGTGTTCCTCGAGTTGGGCAAACACCAGCGGGTTTTTAAACATCGCTCGCCACACGGGCAAGATTGGCTTGATCCGGTCCCACACCATCCACTGCTCTCCGGTGCTTTCGAAAAACAGATCCTCATCAATCAATCCGCGGTTCACGATACTCGCCACCATCTCCCAGTAGCTGATCACCATCCGCATGAACGCATTTTCCTGGCTTCCCGGCGGACAGAGCTTCATCATTTCCTCAGCCGTGGTGGAATTGAAATTTGACACGAACCACTCCCGGGCTTCACGCAGCCGCGGCTCCCGCCGAATGTCGTACAGGCGCAACATCAGGTTTACTTGCTCGTGCGTCACGTCTCCCATTATTTCCTCCTGAGATCTAAGACTGCAAGATTTTATGGCTTCGGCTGCGGCAGCTCGCCCTGCAAGGTCACCTTGTGCGTGCGGCTCAGCGGAATGCGCGACTGCTCGAACCCGATCTTGATTCTTCGACGAACTTCGCGGGCCACGTCGTCCTTACGGTTGAGAACAGTTTTAACTTGGAGGCGCAGCACAGTGCCGTCGAGCGACAGGGATTCTATACCAAGCACCCGCGGGCCGTCCATCACCGCCGGAGACCAGTCCGTGTCGTTGCGAAAATCTCCTGAAATTTTCTCGAGTGAGGCTAGCGCGCGCCCGACGTTTTCGTCCGATGGAACGGTAACATCCACGAAAACCTGCGACCAATCCCGGCTGAGGTTTGCCACCTGGCCGATCAGACTGTTTGGAATCGTCACCAATGCGCCCGCAGGGTTCCGGATCACAGTGCGTCGCAATGTAAGATATTCGACACGCCCCATTTCATTGTTGGCCTGAATCAAATCGCCCACCACGTACTGATCCTCGAACACGATAAAGAATCCATTGATGAGATCTTTGATCAAGTTCTGCGCGCCGAAGCCAAGCGCCACGCTAGCAACAGCCGCCGCCGCTGTTACGGGCGAAACATCGAAGCCGCATTCGCGCATCACCATCAGCAGCGCCACCGCAATGATGACAAAGATGCCGGTGCTGTAGAGTAGGCCGGCCATCGTTCGCGTCTGCTGCTCTCGCATCTGCGCCGTGCGCGATGGCGACTTCGCCAGCTCGATGAGCTTGGTGGTAATGGTTTTCAGGATCCGCGATACGATGAACGCAATGACGATAATTCCGATGACGCGCAATCCCGGCGCCGCCGCTAGTTTTCCCCAGTATGTGAGCAATTCATTCATCGATGATTGGGACCGGGATTATACCACCCACCCCCGCCTGTCTTCTTCTGCCGTGGTGGCCCAGCGAATCCTGTCCGTGGTCCTCTGAGCGGACTTCTCCCCAAAGGTAGCCCGCAAGAATCAGACCGAAAAATACAAACGGAGCGCGATAACTCGTCCCACTCGTCCTGACCCCAGCGGTGAATGTCTTGGGTCTTGATTTGCCTCTCAGCGATTGATTTTGCTACGGTGAATGAAGCAAGGTAAAATCGCACTTCAGTGCGAACCTGACTGCAACCCGCGCCGCGGTTCGCACCGCAAATTGCGCGCCCGTAGCTCAGATGGATAGAGCGTGTGCCTCCGAAGCACAAGGTCGCAGGTTCGACTCCTGTCGGGCGCGCCATCTCATGAGGTTCCAGCCCGGACACATGGGTTACACAACGTACCGGCTACATGGGTAACACTTTTGGGCCGAGGGGATTTTCCAGCGCTTCCAAGACGCACGTCTCCCGCCAGCGCGCTGACGCGCAGAAACGACCGTCGCTCGATCACTAAGGATTCCACTGACCCTCCTCGCGCTCCGTGGTCACGTCTGTCGCTCCTTTGTACTAAATCCACGCTTTAACTCCTGAAACACAAAGCCAGGACTCCCTCGAAGACAATTAGCATCGCCCAGGGACCCCGTCAATTCGTTTTCATGAGTGTCCCGGCCCCTCGGTCTCCTGCGTCAACGAATTCAGAATCAAGCCGATAAATTCTACGCAACGCAACCCACCACTTCTTACGTCTAAACTAGGTCTTAAGATTGGTGGAAGGCAGTGCTCTGGTTGGGGAGTCTATGTTCTCAAGATCATTGATCTCAACATGCTGGGCGGCGGGCGTAGCAATCTTTATTCTCACCGCTCGACCCACCGTCGGCGTTTCCGGCTCCGTTTCACTTGCTCCCCACGCAGCCCTTGCACATCAAGCGCAAGCAGCGCCGGCTGCCCGCCAACTCGGCACCATCAAAGCCATCCAAGGGAATGTCATCACCCTCTCAACCGACGAGGGTGCCAACCTGGAAGTCGTCGTTGCAGATTCTGCTCGCATCATTCGCGTCGAACCCGGCCAGAAAGACCTGAAGGGAGCAACCGCGCTGCCTTTCAAAAACCTCCAAGTCGGCGACCGCATTCTCGTTCGCGGCCAGCGATCCGCCGACGCCAAGTCGTTTGCCGCTTCCGCCATCATTGCCATGAAGCACGAAGACGTCCAGGCCAAGCAGCAGCGCGAGCGTGAAGATTGGCAGAAGCACGGTATTGGCGGCCTGGTGAGCGCGGTGGATCCAGCCGCAGGCACAGTGACGATCGGCTCGGGCCCGCTGGGCACGACGGTCACGGTCATCCATTCGGCGAAGGATACCGGCGTGCGCCGTTACTCACCCGACTCCGTGAAGTTCGACGACGCTAAGCCCAGCACTCTTGCCGCCATTCACACCGGCGACCAGATCCGCGCGCGAGGCACCCGCAGTGCCGATGGAACGGACTTTGAAGCGCAGGAAATTGTCAGTGGCGCGTTCCGCAACATCGCCGGCACGATTTCGTCGCTCGACGCTGCCGCAAACAGCATCACCATCCAAGATGCCCTCACCAAGCAACCCGTCGTCGTAAGACTCTCTGCGGAATCGCAGGTCCGCAAGCTTTCCCTAGACGCCGCGCAGCGCATTGCCGCGCGCTTCACAGCCGCCGCAGCCGGTGCCAACGCATCCGTGCCACTTGCAGGTCAGCCGCCATCGCCTCCGCCATCAGGGGCATCGAACGCCCCCGTGGGAGGTCTGCGTCCGGGAGGCGCTGCAGATTTTCAGCAAATGTTGAGCCGGACGCCGCCCGCAACCATTGCCGATCTCCAGAAGGGCGACGCCGTGATGATCGTCTCTACCGAAGGCAACGCTTCCGGCCAGGTCACCGCGATCACACTTCTTGCCGGCGTCGAGCCCATCCTTTCTGCTTCACCGCGCAGCGCACAGGCGATGATGCTCTCCCCGTGGGCCCTCGGAGGTGGTGACTCCGGCACGGGCGGCGACGCGAGCCCCTGATTGGCGCGGGGCATATTTTCATTCTTTGGGAGATTCAATGATATTTCGGCGGCCCTGCGGACCGGCCAAAGAGACTCTGTTCTTAGCATGGTTATTTCTCTCCCTAGCCTTCCCACGCAGCGCCGCGGCCCAATCCGCAACGGGCACGCTCCGTGGCCAGGTTACTGACCCGTCCGGGGCCGCCGTGCCCGATGCTTCTGTGCTCGTCAAGCCGGCCAGCGGCGCCCTGATCACTGCAACTACGAACCGCACCGGTGTGTACGAAATAAAAAATCTCGCGCCGGGGAAGTACGACCTCCAGGTGCTTGCGAAAGGCTTCTCCATCTCCGAGTCCCCCGACGTCACCATCACCGCCAACCAGATCCAGCAATTCGATGTGAAGCTCACTGTCGAACAGCAGCAGCAGCGTGTCGTAGTCGAAGCAGAAACTCCCACGGTGGATGTGAACCCGGATAGCAACGTCGGTGCCATCATCTTGAAGCAGGAAGATCTACAAGCTCTCTCAGATGATCCGGACGAACTCCAAAATGACCTGGAAGCGCTCGCCGGCCCCTCCGCCGGCCCGAACGGCGGCCAGATTTATATTGACGGTTTCACCGCCGGCCAGCTCCCTCCCAAGTCCTCGATCCGTGAAATTCGCATCAATCAGAATCCGTTTTCATCGGAATACGACAAGCTCGGATACGGCAGAATCGAAATCTTCACCAAGCCCGGGACCGACCAGTGGCATGGCAACATTCAAGTGCAAGGCAACGATTCCCCATTCAACTCGCAGAACCCATTCGCGCACGGCACCGAACCTCCTTATTACTCCACACTGTTCAATGGCAGCGTCGGTGGCCCACTCAGCAAGAAGGCGTCCTTTTTTCTAGGCGGACAATACCGCGACATCAACGACATCGCCGTCATCAATGCAGAAACTCTCGAGCCCAATTTTCAGCCCATCCCGTTCATCAGCTCGGTGCCCGAACCGCGCACGCGCGTGAATCTGGGACCGCGTCTCGACTATCAACTTACCCAGACCAACACTCTGAGCATCCGCTATCAGTATTATCGCGACAATCAGGACAGTCAGGGACTACAGGGCTTCGCCCTCCCGAGCCAGGCTTACAACGCACTCTCGATCGAGCACACCGTCCAGATCAGCGACACGCAAATCTTCGGTTCAAACCTCGTGAATGAAACGCACTTCCAGTATCTTCGCGACTCCGAAAACCAGGTCGCCGTGAGCGCGCTCCCCAGCGTGACCGTTCCGCTTTCATTCACCTCCGGCGGCAACGCTCAGCAAAATGTCATGGAGGTTGCGAATCACTACGAGCTTCAGAACTACACGCAATCGGTTCACGGAAATCACACCGTGAAATTCGGTGTGCGCCTGCGGGAAACCATTGACAGAAGCAACGCCGACTCGGCTTTCAACGGCAGTTATTTTTTCTCATCCCTCAAAGCTTTCCAGACTACCGTCGAAGGTCTCGCGGCGGGATTGCCCTTCTCGCAGATCCAGGCGATGGGCGGAGGCCCGCAGCAGTTTTCGATCACCTCCGGAACGCCCCACGCCTATGTCTCGATCTTCGACTCCGGCTGGTACGCGCAGGACGATTGGCGCGTGCGCCCCAACATCACTCTCAGCGGCGGTCTGCGCCTCGAGCAACAGACCGGAATTTCAGATCATCTGGTTTGGGCGCCCCGCGTGGCCTTCGCATGGGGGCTCGGCAAATCCAAGACCGCCCCGAAAACGGTCCTGCGCGTTGGCAGCGGACTGTTTTACGATCGCTTCACCGAGAATCTGGTCTTGCAGGCCGCGCGGCTCAACGGAATCACCCAAATCCAGAACGTGATTTCTTCACCCTGCTTTTTCAGTCCCAATCCACTCAGTTTCGCGCAGGTCCAGCAACTCATCCAGATGAATTGCCCGACTGTCCCGATTCTCCCCACGCGCTATCAGATTTCTCCCCGTCTTCACGCGCCGGGAATTCTTCAGAGCGCCGTCACTCTCGAGCGGCAGATTGCAAAATCCACAAGCCTCTCCATTTCGTATCTGAATTCCCGCGGCTTCGATCAGTTACTCACGAACAATGTCAACACGCCGCTTCCCGGCACTTTCCCCGCGAATCCCGTTTATCCCCTGGGCGCTCCCGGAAACCTTTACCAATTCCAGTCTGAAGCCGTCTTCCGCCAGAACCAGCTCATCAGCCAGGTGAATTATCACTGGGGCTCCAAAGTTTCTTTGCGGGGCTACTACGTCCTCAACTACGCCAACAGCGACACCTCGGGCCCCACCAGCTTCGCCTCCAACCCTTTCAACATCTCCCAGGACTACGGCCGCGCGTCATTCGACAATCGCCATCGCGTCTCTGTAGTTGGCTCCTTCAATCTTCCCTATGGATTGTCGCTGTATCCCTTCATGCTTTTTGTGTCCGGCTCGCCTTATAACATCACTATCAGCAAAGACCTGATCGGCAGCTCGCAGTTCAATCAGCGCCCGGCGATCGCCAGCCAGCTTTCGAATCCGGCCGACGTGGCCATGACCGAGTTCGGTTCCTTCGATACCATCCCGCAGCCCGGGGAGACACTGGTGCCCGTCAATTTCCTCACCGCTCCCGCGCGTTTCAGTTTGAATTTGCGCCTCAGCAAGACCTGGGGATTCGGCCCGGAAAACACTCACGGCGGTGCGGGCGCTACGAACGGTGGTCCCGGCGGCGGACCAGGAACTGGTGGGGGAGGCCATGGCGGTGGAGGCGGGACGCGCGGGGGGTTCGGCACGCAGGGAGGATTTGGCGGAGGGGGCGGCGGCGGTGGGACCAATCACCGCTACAATGTTACGCTCGGCGTCAACGTGCGCAACGTTTTCAACTATGAAAATGTCAATCTCCCCAACGGCGTCCTGAATCCCCCGGATACTCCCGGCGGCACAGCCACGGTCCCGGCGTTCTTCGGCAGATCCAACAATCTAGCCGGCGGGGCGTTCTCTTCCACCTCCGCCAGCCGCGTGGTCTATTTGCAGTTGGGCTTCTCCTTCTAGCGTGGGTGAAAACAAGAGCGAATTTGGAGCGGGTATCACGGCGTGAAGGAACGCAACATCCATTCTCAAACGACGACGCGCAAGCCTTCCTTGACAGTGAGATCTTCGCGGTGCCTCACGCGGTTCTTGAATTATTCATGGTGCAACCGGAATGGGAGCCCGCTCAATCGGCTTCAATCGAGCTCCCACACCGCCACACGTTGCAAACGCACAAGCAATCCCGCGGCTACCTGCTTGCGGATTCCTTATGCGATTCATTCACCGGCGAGTGCCTCTGCAATACCGCAACTAGATGGCGACCGGATTTCGGTACCCGCACATTCCCGCCCAAAACGATTTCTTTCGCCGTCAGCCTGCGGCCATACACGTCCGCCGAAGCGTCATCGTCTGGACGAAGCGTGGATCCCTCCAGCGAAACACCCGCAAAAAGGCCACGCGAGCGAGAATAGCTCAAGATTTCCGCCCGCATGAATGCATCCGTATTTGCCGCTGCATCACGTCCCACAGGGCCCGCCGCAATCGAGGCATCGCCGCCCAATTTTACTTTGCTTTCAAGAATGGAGCTTGCGCCTCTGTGATTCATCACCAGCAACACGAGATCAGTAGCCTCTCCGCCGATTTGAAATCCAATACTGCCGCCTTCCAGCGCATACATCGCTGGCGCGCCCCACGGTCCCCGGAATTCCTCTCCCGTCCGGCAAACCATCGCTCCGCGGCCGTAGCTTGCTCCGACCACGAACGCTGCCTTCAGTACCGACGGGAACACAATCACGCATTCTGCCTTCTCAATTACTTCTTGCGGGATATTTTCAGGCACGTTCATGATTTCCTGCATCACCACGCCGGAATTTTCCAGCCGCCTCTGTTCTTTGTTCTGGGCAAGAAGTGGTGCGGCTGCGATCAGTCCTAAGCAAATAACCAACATTGATTTACGCATTGTCCCTGACCTCCATGATCAGAATTGCGGCTGCGGAAGTTGGGTCTCTCCGAAGCCTTTGTGAGGGCGCTTATCTCCGCGCCAATAGCCGGGGGAAGCTCGCGTTGCAGTTTAACTTCTCGACTTGTCCCCAACCGAAAAATTCCGCTATGCGCCTCTCCTTGCACCGGCTACCAGGAGAGCAATTCCGCCAGCCAGTGCTAATCCTCCGACGATCGGAGGAAGAGGAATTTGTTCCGTAGTGTCTTTCGTGGCATGGATGGGCCCGATATCGATCACCTTCTCTCGGCGAGTGTAATCAATTCCCTGGTAAGCCAGCGCCAGTGCGCCCAGAACCACCAAAATAATCCCAGCGATTGATATGGGTTTCATCTTGTCGGCTCCCCGATCAGAATCACACGCCCCGGCCTTGGATTAGTCTTATGACCAGAACGACCACTGCCACAACCAAAAGGATGTGAATGAATCCCCCCAGCGTGTAGGAAGTCACGATCCCCAAGAGCCAAAGAACAACCAGGATCACGAAGATTGTCCAGAGCATGTTGACCCCTTATTTCATTAGACCTGCTGCAGAATCGAGGCCGGCACAGGCGGCCTTAGATTAACGGACAGAATCCTCTTACGACGCTCCTGCTCACCCGTGCAAGTGAATGCTATGCGTCTGAGGCCCTATTAACTGTTCACTTCTGCACACCGCTCAACGCCGCTCGGGCGGCTACCTTCCTGCACTCGCCGCTAGTGCGGGAGGAGGAGGCCTCAACTTTAATTCTTCAAGCGATGACAAAACGTCCTGCCAACGCGCGGCATCCTTTTTCGTTTCAAGAGAAAGAGAGAGATCAGAGTAGAAGCGAAGAATATTGTCGCGCAGGTCCGCTGACGTCAGATCGAATTTCCTCTTCTCGAGCTGGCCAAGCAACTGCGCGTAGGTTTCGTCGGTCAGTGAATATTCGGCAGCCTCCGTCGCTTTGCCGGTGTCAAAATCCGTGTTTGCAAGATCGAGTGACTCCGTCCGGACTTCTTCGAGATAGATGCGGTATTGGTCCACGGTTGTATTGATACTCTTGAAATACATTTCCTCCGTTTGTGGCGTGGGGTTGTTGAAAGCCAGCGCCCTGAACGGTCCGATTTTCGGCATGAATCGCAGGATCAGCGATGCCAGTCGCGTCTTGAATCCGTCCTTCTTGTAATCCTTTCCCCACTGTTTTTCATATTCCGAGCGCGACAGCCGGTAGAGAAATGCCTTTTTTGCAAAGGTCGGTTCCTCTTTCATCATGTCTTTCTGGTGCGTTCGCAGCGCGATCTTAGTCATCTCCGGAATCATCCTGCTCACCGCGAAGCGATAAGAGCCGATCGCCAGATCCTCGCGCGGCAGCACATCTTTCAGCTCCACTCCGTAGATGATCGGAAACGTCCGCTCCAACAGCTCCTTCGACACTTGAAATCCGATGAAATCGTGATATTGCGCCGATGCATAACGGTTCTTCGCCACCTGCACCATGTCGAACCCGAACTCCGTCTTCAGGTGCGCTGTATGGTTCTCCGCGTATCTGACGGATTTGCCGTACTTCGCCCGAAGCTTGGGATATTGGATGGAAACGGCTTCGTTAACCGCCGGGTGGCCCGCGATGTCCGATGCATAGTGCGCCAGCGCGCCCAGGGCAAAGGCGTACTCATTCGCATCCTGACTCTGGGTCAGCAACTCGCGAACGAAATCTCCACTGCGAACGTAGTGCACCAGATTGCTGAATTCCACGCTGCCGAACGGGTAGTAGCCGAGGTCCTGAATCACCGCGCCTCCGTACGCAAAGGCGTGCGCCTCCTTCAATTGTTCTTCCGTCAGTTCCGGAAATCGCTTGATCAGGAGTGGCCGTATCTCAGCGGACCAGAGGAGGTCCACAACTTCCTCGTGCGTGAGAACCGAGTATGCAAAGGAGACGGCACCCGATAGCAGTGCGGCGAATAGCACGGCCAATATTCGGCCGCACCAATGCTTCCGACTCCCGCGACTCCTATCCCCCGTCGGCCGTGTACTAATTGGGCTTTCGCAGCTCATTTACGATCTTCCTGGCCTCTCTCATTCTTTCCTTGTAGTACATCGGCCCAATCAGGACCTCTTTTTGCCCCATGAGCACGCGCTCTTTGATTCCTTCTTTCGACAAAAATAGGGCCAGCGCTGTATACGTCTTCATCTCCTTCTCCAGGAACTGAATTGCCCGCCGTTTGGATTCATCCACATTTCACCTCGGACTTCGGTCCACATCCTAAATTTCAAAAGCAAAAGCGGCCCGTCCCACGCGAACCTCCTTTGCGTTTAGCCATTGACTCGGTCTCAGAGGTCGCGGAAGAGTTTCCGCCGTTGGCGGCATCGCTCGCCAGGCCCGTTAGATCCGGCCAAGCAGCAGTAAAATCAAAACGATTACCAGTATCAGTCCCACTCCGCCACTCGGTGCATATCCCCACTGCCGGCTGTGCGACCATCTCGGCAACACCCCGAGAAGTGCCATCACCAGGATCACGATCAATATCGTTCCGAGCATTGTTTTCCTCCGCCTTTTCGATTCACACCGTGACTGATTGAAACCTCTTCGCTCGCTCCCAGTTTCCGGGGCGAACGGAGTTTCGTGCCACTCAGTCGCCCCCGCTTCTGGATTGGATTGATGGTCAAATAACGACGCTGATGCTCACACGCGCTTCGGGATATGACGGGTTGATCAGGTAATACTCGCCGTCGACATAATCCACGTAAACGTCGTCGGTGTAATACCACTCTACCGGCCACGGCTGGACAAATCCGAACCAGAAACCCCCGTACTGGAAGCGCGAGTATCCGCCGACCATAACAGGTTCCCCGATGCGGAAATTGTGCTCGCGGCCAAAATTCTCACGGAATCGGTCGTCAGGAATACGTCCTTCACCTCTGACGCTCAGCCGCAATGCCGGCACATCACGTTGCCTCTTTTCTTCGTCCGGAGTTCGCTGAGCATGTCGCTGCCCGGCGGCCTTGCCGCCCTCTTCCTGCCTTGCCTGCTTCTCTTGCTTTACCGGCTTCGCTTCTTCCTGTTTTGCGGGCTTGGCTTCCTGCTGCTTGTCGGACTTGGCTTGCTGTTCCTGTTTTGCGGGCTTGGCTTCTTGCTGCTTGTCGGACTTGGCTTGCTGTTCCTGTTTTGCGGGCTTGGCCTCTTCTTGCTTTGCCGGCTTCGCCTTTTCCTCTTGTTGTTTCTCAGGTTTGGCCGCTTCTTGGTGGCGCTCTTCCTGCGCGTAGGCGGGAAGGGCGGCTCCTAGCATCAAGAGCAGGGCCGCTGTGCTGATGACTTCGAGTACTTTCATGAGTGTTGCCTCCATTATTGCGAATCCCTGCGGCAGGCGTTGATCGCCTAGCGCGGTTTGTTTTTTGCCTTCAAAATAAACAGCTCCTCCCCGGTCGTTGATTCCGGCGGGCTTATGTTCCGACGTGGATTCGGGAGAGCGAGTGAAACAGGCCAAAAATGTTAAGCAGCCACAGTACCGTGGCGATCACCACCACCGCATTCAACAGTGACTTGATCGTCCCCTGCATGGGAATGAAGCTGTTCACCAGCCAAAGCAGGACGCCCACCACGATCAGCACCATCAGTATTTGAAGTAACGGCATTTATGTATCTCCTTCTCTTCGCAGGCAGACACTATGGCCGGTCCCATGGAGTTGCACCATTCTTCGCATTGACCCAAGATCTGTTAGTGCCGGCCGAAGCGGGAGGGAACCTGCGATCTCCAGTGTGGTTCAGCGGGAAGCGCTCGGCCGCTTTTTTGTCCTGGTCCGCTCGCTTCACCCACAGGCCAACATCTTAAGGGATCAGCGGATGGGCGGCTGTTCACTTGTGCACACATGGGTATCTTGTCTGTATATTTGAGGCCGCGTATTATTCGTCCTAGAGTCTCGCTCGGGGGTCGGCCATGCCAACTGCAGCTTCCCTTCACATGGAAGCCAAGGGTAAGAACTCTTTCAACGCCCAGGATTTCCTTGACTCCGCCGGTGTGGCCCGGAAAGTCATGGAATTTAAGAAAAAGCAAACTATCTATTCGCAGGGCGACCCCGGACAGAGCGTTTTATATATCCAAAAAGGTGCCGTCAGGCTTTCCGTTGTCAATCAGGCCGGTAAAGAGGCCGTTGTAGCAGTATTGGGACCAGGAGATTTTTTTGGCGAGGGTTGCCTCGCGGGTCAGCCGCTTCGGTTCGGGACGGCGACCGCGATTCTCCTCACCACAGCACTGGTCATTGAAAAAAAAGAGATGATCCGTGTGCTCCACCGCGAGCACACGTTTTCCGACCGCTTCATCTCTTTCATGCTCGCGAAAAACATCCGCGTCGAGGAGGACTTGGTGGACCAGCTCTTCAACTCGAGCGAGAAGCGCCTGGCTCGCACATTGCTGCTCCTTGCGTGCTATGGCAAGGAAGACAAGCCCCAAAGGGTGCTCCCAAAAGTCTCGCAAGAAATGCTCGCGGAAATGGTCGGAACCACCCGTTCTCGTGTAAATTTCTTCATGAATAAATTCCGAAAACTTGGCTTCATCAAGTACAACGGCGGCCTCGAAATCAACACTTCACTCCTCAGCGTGGTCCTCCACGACTGACATGCTTGTTACGGCTCGACGAGCGCTGCACCCGCTCCTAGGAGCATCGGTCGCACATTAGGTCAGGCGCCAGAAACGCGCTAATTCGCTGTTGCACAATCACCCTCGGCGGATTCTCATATGCAGATTCACGTGACTGGTATACCTTCATTCCAAAATAATACTCGCGTCCCGAAATGAGTCGGCGCGGGTCGCTGGTTAATTTTTGTTCCACATCGAAACAATTCCCATTCCTAATAAAATAAATTAGGATTAATGAGAGATTTTGTTTGACAAAATTCCATCGCGGAACTAACAATAGTTCCCCTTCAATTTAGAATTCCCTACCCCTTCCAAGGACACGCAATGCGCATTCTTGTCTCTGGAACTGATCCGACTCACGGCAATATTCTGAAACAGAATTGTGACGCAGAAGACTGCGAAGTTACTCTCACACCGGTTGAGGACGTACTTAGTACGCTCGCGGATCATGCGTACGATGCCGTCATTCTGGATATCACCCCCCGCGGATCCAATGGTCTTGAGCTGTTGCACTCTATCCGCGCCAGTAGGCAGCAACTGCCGATCATCGTCCTCGCCAATCACACCCAGCGCGAAGAAATCGTCCGCGTCCTTAGGATGGGCGCGACCGATTTTGTCCTAAAACCGTATGTTTTTTCCGAGCTCTTGCTGCGCGTGCAGGCTCTGTTCCGTGCCAACGGTTCCACCTTCTCGGCGATCCTGCGGGTTCAGGATCTCGAGCTGGATCAAATTGCGCGCAAAGTGACCCGAGCCGGCCGCGTGATTCAACTGACGCCCAAGGAATTCTCCTTGCTCGGCTATTTGATTCGAAATGCGGGACATCTCCTCACGCGCGCGCAAATCTTCGAGCGAGTCTGGAATTCGCCCTACAACACGCCAACAAACATCGTGGATGTGTATATCAACTATGTTCGCAAGAAAGTGGATGCCCACGCGGAGCGCAAATTGATTCATACGGTTCGCGGTGTTGGCTACCAGCTACAGGCGTGAACACTATTTCGAAACGCACGATTCGAATTGCAATTGATTTTCATGGAAACAGACAGTGGACGGAAAAAACAGTCGGTGCAGGGGGCCCTTGATGGGAATATTACTGCAGGCAGTTCCGGCAGCAATCGAGTCCAGCGAAGTAAAGCGCGATGAATTTGTGATCACCAATCTGCCGCTCGTGGTTTGCATTGCACGCCAGATTCGGTACCGTTTGCCCCCCGAAGTGCTTTTGGAAGACCTTGTGAACGACGGAGTCCTGGGCTTGATGGATGCGGCCCGAAAATACGATCCTCGCAAAAGAGTTGCGATTGAGTGCTATGCCCGGTTCCGCATTCGCGGCGCCATCCTCGACAGTCTTCGTCAAGGCGATTGGGGGCCGCGATCTCTTCGACGCATGGGGCGCCACCACCAGCGCGCAGTTTCGCGATGCCAGGCGCGCCTTCATCGCGATCCGACCGAGCAAGAAGTCGCCGAAGAGCTCCACGTGAGTCTGGAACGGCTGCAACAATTGGTTAGCGATCTCCATGGCCTGCCCGTAGGCAGCATGGATGAAAAGGCAGTCGAATTTAAGATCCAGAATAATCCGCTGAACCAGGCCGCAACGACAGGGCAGGAAGATCCTTTCAGCCGCACGCTGCGAGCTGAGATGAAAACTCTGCTCCGAAAAGCAATCAGTGACCTGCCGGACCGCCAGCGTGACGTGCTGCGTCTTTACCACTTCCGCGGGCTTTCCATGAAGGAAGTTGGTTCGGCGCTCGGAATTGGTGAGTCACGCGTCTCGCAAATCCACACTGCCGCGCTCACTCAACTGCGTTCGCGGCTGGCGGGGTTATTGGGGCAAGGGCCGCCGCCAAAGCAGGCTTGAGCTCCCATCAGAAGCCTTTCAGGTGGTAAGCCCCGGAGAGCCGCCGGGCTTCTCCGATGTCGAACGAGGCGAAGCCTGCATTGCTCACAAATTACTGCTGCCTCGAGAACTTCTGCTAGCCTTGAATTTTGAAGTTTCCTACCCGGTTCGCAGTTCCCGCGATGTCGGCGTCGACTTTTTAGATTCCTTTTGTCTTTCGGATGGTCGTTTGGGAATTTATCTGGGCGATGGGGTGGGAAAAGGGGTGGCTGCTGCCATGTCCGGCGGGCTTACAATCGGAACTTTGCGCTCGACACCTAAGACAAGCGAGTTGCCCGCTGCGGTACTTGAGACATTTCATTTGGCATGAATAATTCGGGCAATGGTTGCGCCTCGAATACGAGTTCAGATCACGATTTCGATCCTGCAAAATTCTGTGACCTCATGAAGGGTCATTTCAGAATTTAATGGCCATCTTCAACCTGGGTAGCTCGTGCGGAACCACCCTTCCGCCGCCCCAATGTCGAACCTGTTCAGGGCGAAATCCCTTAGGACTTCGCTTTCTTCGAAGGTTTCGACTTGCCAGAACTGTTCAGGGCGACCGCTTGGCGAACGAGCGCCTTAAAGGCGGACTCGTCAACTTCTTCTCCTTCGTGGATGTCGATCGCGCGGCGTGCGTTTCCGTCCAGACTCGAGTTGAATAGACGCGCCGGATCCTTCAGAGACGCGCCCTTGGAGAAGGTAAGCTTCACCACATTCTTGTAGGATTCGCCGGTAGTGATGATGCCGTCGTGCGACCAAATCGGGGTGCCCATCCACTTCCACTCCTCGACGACGCCCGGGTCTGCTTCCTTGATGAGCTGGCGCATTCTGGCGAGGGTTTTCCCGCGCCAGTCCCCAAGTTCGGCGATTTTTTTCGATATGAGCTCCGATGCCGACTGGCCCTGGCCCGCGCCCGTCTTTTTCATGTTCTCATCCTCGCAGGAATTTCCATTTTGGACTCCCCTGCGACCGATAATTTATAGCTGACCGTTTCGGTTTTCAACCCTCCAGCCAAGTTCTCGACTGCATAGTCTTTTCGACGGTTACCTGCAAATCCCAAGGCCCAAAATTGGGCTTCTCGAACCCGTTTCTCAGACCCTTTTTCTCCTCCAGTTTCGATTGGCCCCGAAATCCGTTTCGGTCTGCGGTTCATCCATCCTGCCGGTGATGGCAGCCCAGCGATTCTGTGGAGCATGCTCTAAAACAACCGCCGCTTGAGGGGACTCTTCGCCAGCTGCAGCCAGTATTCGCGGTCGTGCTTGGTCAGGCGTCCGCACTGCGGCATTTAAATTAAGTGCTTGATATGTTGACCCACGACCTGGCCGTGGCGAATGCCGGCATTCCTGTTCCCCCTCGCCCCTTTTGCAACCGGGCGCCCGCTGGTCTGCGACTGCGCCCCGTCCTCAGGTATTTTTGATGTCGTGCAGTATGATCCGTACACTTTTCCAATGTCTCCGGGTGACGGCATTTGTTTTACAGCACGGACGGTTTGGTCGAAGGAAATGATTCGAATGGCGAGAAAGTTTGGCATGGCGAAACTCATTGGAGTGCGGCCAGAGGTGGGCTGCAGTCGCCCCGGTTGTTTGTTGCGCCCAGTGTTCGCACGTGTGAGGGAATATGCGACTGCGAGCCGGCAGGATAATATGACGGTCGTAGTTCTCAAGGCCTTTCAGCAATCATGACCACTGGAAATTTGGAATTTTGCCGATTTGAAAAAACTTGAAAAGCGCCACGATGATTGAAGATTTCGCAAACGCTTTCTTCAGCCGGCGCGGTCGTGCGCAGTTTCTAGTGGATTCGCGGAGCGCTCAATCGCAATATCCGCAAGAACTGCACCCAGCTGAATCGTCGCTGCTTGCTCGTGTATGCTCTGCCAAGCTTCAGTCGGAAAGTTCAGGAACACCCGCGTAACATCCGGATCAAATAGTCTTCCCGTCTGCCGCTCGATTTCATGCCGTGCATGCTCGAAGGATTGAGCGCTCCGATAGGGCCGGTCGGAGGTGATCGCGTCCACGCTGTCTGCCACCGCAAAGATCTTGGCGCTCAGGGGAATTTCATGTCCTTTCAGGCCTTGTGGATAACCGCTGCCATCGCAGCGCTCGTGATGCATCAGGACGATCTCGGCCGCCTCAGACAGGAACGGGATCCGTTTGACCAAATCATAGCCGATTTGCACGTGACGTTGCATCACTCGCCGTTCTTCGATGGTGAGCGGTCCGGGCTTGAGAAGAATTGCGTCCGGAGTTCCTAGTTTCCCAATGTCGTGCAGAGAAGCACCGATCGCGAGGCTTTTCATTTGCTGGGAGGAGCCATTCATGGCACGCAGAAGCTTTAGCGAGTACAGCGACACCCGCCGCGAGTGGCCCGCCGTCTGTTCGTCGCGAAGATCAATGGCCGCTCCGAGCGCGTCCACTGTGTCCGTATAAGTCTGTTCCACATGACTGAGAGCGTCTTCCAGCAATACGGTTCGCTCCCCGACCATTTTCTCCAGATTCTGCCGGTAGTTTCTTACTTCGCGTTCCAGATATTTTTTATGGAAGGCGCGCTCGAGACTCGTCGTGATCGCTTCCATTTGCACTGGCTTGATAAGATAATCGTCCGCGCCGTTACGCATTGCTTCCACGCCCAGCCGGACATCGTCGAATCCCGTGGCCATCACGAAAACCAGATGTGGATGCAATCGCCGGACCTCCGCTAGTAGCTCGAGGCCGGTAACTCCAGGCATGTCGAAGTCCGCGATCACCGCATCCATGGGCTCATTTTGCAGCACGGCCAGCGCCTCCCTGGCGCTTGCGGCCGTTTTGCAATAAATTCCCAGCCCCGCGAGCATCGCGTTCATCACATTTCGGGTAGCGGGCTCATCATCTACCACCAGTAAGTGGGTGCTATGTGAACCAACCGAATGCGGCTTTTCCGCACGGCGCTCGGCCCGCGAGTCTGTCCCCACAAATTCTCCTGGGATGCGGATCATGTGTCCTTCTTGCACTGGGAATGCATCCTCCGCCCGGCACGCGTGATTGCAAAAATCGAAAGCGCAAAAAGACGCATCGGGGTCGAAAGTTCTGGAAGGGAATTCTATTTTGACCGAAAGATGAGGGTTGTCAAGACAGGGAAAAACTCTCGATGACTTCGCCGTTAGCGTTTCACTGCGGGCTGGTTATGGACGGGCTTATTCAGCGCTGTCCTGCACCTCACAGCTGTTTCAATTTGGAACGCTCGGTTGGTAAGGAAATTGATCTCAGATGCCGATGTATCTTTCTGCGGGTACGCCGGTGACCCCTTAACTCCGCCGCGCGTGGGAATTTGAATCTTTTCACACCTGCAGGCATGGACTCTGCATTGGCTCGGATCGTGCAGACTGGAATGCCACGAAGCGGAGAGACGAGCGGCTTGTCTCGCCCTGGGTATGGGCCCGCTCAAGGCGCCATAGTTCGCATGACTGGAGCTCTAGTGAAGCTGTCGCAAGCACAAAAGCCAAAAGCTAAGCGCAGGGGGCGGAATCAGACGCCGCTAAGCTTCCGCCGAATCGAGAGGCGCGAATGGGCGCTGTGGGGATCTGCCATCGTCGTCACCTTGCTTCTGCTCGCGGGTTTGAGTTCTTTCATTCTCCCTGCGTTTCGCACACGCGAGGATTCCTTCTTGCGATTCTTCCTCCCGCAGGCTGTCCGGGGGCTTGTGGGGTTGGTCCTAATCTTTGATGTTTATACAATTTATCAGCAATTACAGATCCATCGAATCCGCCGCCAGCTTGTGGAGCGAGAGGAACTGTTTCGTCTGATCAGTGACAACGCGGCCGACATGATCGCGGTCGTGGACATGGAAGGCCACAGAATCTATAACAGCTTGTCCTATCAAAAAGTCCTCGGCTATTCGCGGGAAGAATTGCAAAGCTCGTCGGCATTCGAACAGGTTCACCCCGACGACCGCGCTCGCCTGATAGAAGCGGCCGAGGAGGCGCGGCAAACCGGTGTCGGCCGCAGTCTGGAATATCGCATTCGGCATAAGAATGGTTCCTGGTTGGTTTTGGAATCCACATCGAGTGTGATTCACAACGCCGCCGGCGAGTCGGAAAAACTGGTAATCGTCAATCGAGACATCACCGACAGGAAGCGCGCTTCGGAAGCGTTGCGCTTGTCAGAGGCCAGCTTCCGGTCCGTAATCGAAAATGCTCCCTATGGAATCTATCGCGCGAGCATGGAGGGGCACTTGCTCCGCGTCAACCCCGCATTCCAGAGGATGCTCGGCTACGAGTCGCCCGATGAATTACTGCGCATCAATCCTGCCACCGATCTCTGTCGCGATCCGCTCGAACACAAGTACCTGATCGATCTGTTCGCGGGCCACAAGAGATTTCAGGATATAGAAGTCGAATGGAAGCGCAAGGACGGCACTTTCATGAAGGCGCGTTGCAGCGGCTGGCCCGTCATGGCTGAAGGGGATGCCGCCCCGTGTTTTGAAATCTTTGCCGAAGACGTCACGGAGAAGCGTTTGCTCGAGCGGCAGCTTCAAGTGGCCCAGAAGATCGAAGCCGTTGGAAGGCTCTCCGGCGGAATCGCGCACGATTTCAATAATCTGCTTGGCGTGATCATCGGCTACAGCCAGGTTCTCATCAAAAAGCTCGGCGTCGGGAATCCTCTTTATGAGCACGCGGAAGAAATCGAGAAAGCAGGCCAGCGCGCTGCTTCGCTCACCAAACAACTCCTGGCTTTCAGCCGCCAGCAAGTAATGGCCCCCGCCGTTCTGAACTTGAATGCGGTGATCAACGACATGGGGAAGATGTTGCACCGGCTGATTGGTGAAGACATCGACCTAGTTCTGCAACTCCGCGCCGATATTGGGCAGGTGAAGGCAGACCAGGGACAAATCGAGCAGGTGATCATGAATCTGGTGATCAACGCGCGCGACGCTCTTCCACAGGGCGGGAAATTGATTGTTGAGACTGTGAACACGACTCTCGATGAAGCTTTCACCCGCAAGCATCCTGGTTCTCGTGCCGGCCGTTACGTCATGATCTCCGTCACCGATAGCGGCACTGGAATGACCCTGGAAACACTTGCTCATCTCTTCGAGCCTTTCTTCACCACCAAAGACAGGGGCAAAGGCACTGGCCTGGGGCTGGCCACCGTTTATGGTGTGGTGAAACAAAGTGGCGGATATATCTGGGTGAACAGCGAGTTGGGGAAGGGAAGCTGTTTCAAAGTTTATCTCCCCGAGATTGACGAGCCGGTCAGCGCGCCTGTGCGCACCGCGCCCATGGGTGAATCCTTTCGCGGAACAGAAACAGTTCTGCTGGTCGAAGACGCAGATGCACTCAGAAAACTGGCTTTCACTTTGCTGGAGCAGAACGGCTACCAAGTGCTGGCAGCCGCGAGCGGGCTGGAGGCATTGAAGATGCTTGAGGGCAAGCCACACCGAATCGACTTACTCCTGACCGATGTAATCATGCCGGGAATAAATGGCCGCGCACTTGCTGAGCGGCTTGCTCCGCTGCAGCCCGGCTTGAAGGTACTTTACATGTCGGGTTACACGAACAGCGCCATCGCGGACCACGGAATCCTCGACCCCGGCACCAAATTGCTTCACAAACCGTTCTCCGAAGAAGAGCTGATCCAAAAAGTGCGCGACGTTTTGGATGGAGATAAATTGAAAGCCACGGACTTAGGAGCAGCTGTCCCGGTTCTGGGCGGATAGCGAGCGGGAAAATAAGTGGTCTGGGAGATGGGTGTGAGACGATTGCTGATCGTGGATGATGACGCCGCTATACGCAAACTCTTCCGACTGAACCTCGCCGACGATTACGAGATTATTGACACAGACGACGCCGAGCAAGCTTTGGGTCTGGCACTGGAGCACAAGCCAGACGCCATATTGCTCGACTTGCGGATGCCAAAGTTTTCCGGCTTCGACTTGTGCCGCACGTTCAGTTCTCTCAGCAAGACGCAGTTAATTCCGATCTTCGTCGTCAGTGGGCACCAGGATGCCTCGACCGCAGATGCCTTGAAGGAGTTGGGCGCAGCTGGATTTTTCGAGAAGCCCATCGATTTTGGTGCTCTCAGGGCCCGTTTGGCGAAAGTGAAAAGGCAAATTGCTGTACCGCGGAGTGAAGTGCGCGTACAGCTGTCGATCACATTGAAGCTCCGCGGTGTGGACGTCCACGGAGAAAAATTCGACGAGGCAGCGCTCACCGAAAACGTAAGCTTGAGCGGCTTTTTGTGCCGCTGCGCTGCGGATATGCAGAAGGACTCCGTCGTAGAGGTGTTTCTCGCGCGAGGCGGCAATAAGCCCGCAGGGAGCGCACGCTGTGTTCGTTCGGACAAAATCGAAGGCGCTGCGACGCAATATGGATTCAGGTTCACCGAAAAAACTTCGGAATGGATTCTGCAATAGCCGCCCTGGGCGGCGGTCAAGCCATCAAGCGCGCCATTTGCTTTCGCTTCGCGCGAGCCCCTGCGCGCACTGTTGCAGAGTGCGGCAGCGACAAGACATCATTGATTCCAGGATTCCTTTCATTGCCTGCGACTTTGCCAAGATAGTTTCCAATTCCGCGATTTTGCCGCGCGCCATTTTTTTCCAACGCTTGGAAGCAGTGGTCTTCGGCGGAAAACCGTGCAACAACAGCTTAATTTCCGGAAGCGTGAATCCCGTCGCTTTTGCGAAACAGATAATCACCAGGTGGTGTGCCGCACCCTCGCTGTAAACACGCCTTCCATTTGCACGGGGCGGCGCCGGCAGCAACCCTGCCTTTTCATAAAAGCGGATGGCGGAGGGCGCCAGGGCCGCGCGGTCCGCCAGTTCACCGATAGTCATGCCTCCTCCGTGAAATACTCCTTGACTTAAAGTCAACTTCAACTTGTACCATTTTCAGTCCAGGGGGACAAGAGCCCCCAAGGAGGACCACCGTGAAGATGCACCGGGTGCAGCACAACTTGATTACTCTCGCAATGCTGTTTGTAGCGATTGTCGCAGTCGTGGGGGCCAGCAGAATATCCACACACGCGGGCGCGCGCTTGCAGACCACGAATCCGCAGCGGCAGGCTGCATCGAAAACGTCAAAGGATCGATCCTCGTTCTACTGCAATTTGAAAGCACTCAGCCCAACGGAAAGAGGACGGCTGCACGAGCTTGTCCAGAAACTGCAAAATGCGAGGATCGAGACCGAAGAACTGCCCGACGGGTACGCGTTCCGTTTGCAAACCGAACAGGTGTCGCTCGGAGAACTGGCCGAGTATGTGACGAGTGAGCGGAAATGCTGTCCCTTCTTCGATTTTGAGATCGAGCTGAAACGCGAAGGCGGGCCGCTGTGGCTGCGGTTGCGAGGGATACAGGGGGTGAAATCATTTATGAGGCATGAGTTTGACATTCCGTAAGGCAAGAAGAATTCAGCGGCACTGAGATTTCCGAACGTTGTGGCTGGCTGGTTCGCAGAAGCAGGCCATTGGGAACCGAAAGGGAGGAATGTCTTGAGGTGACAGGCGACCGCCAGTCTGGCGCGAAATGGAATTTCTGTGGCAGAGTAGTGCGCCATGGCCGATTCCGGGGACTCCAGGCTCGCCGGGCGAGTCGCTTTCACGCATCCGAATTTTGTATTGTTTCAATTGGCGCGTTTCACTAGCGTGATCGGAACCGAGATGCAATCGGTTGCAGTAGGCTGGCAGGTGTACGAGATCACTAAGCGGCCACTCGATCTAGGACTGATTGGTCTGGCGCAATTTTTTCCGGGAATTCTGCTGTTCCTTGTGTCCGGGCACGCGGCTGACCGGCTGGACCGGCGGCGACTGCTGGTGGCGTGCCATTGTGGCTTTGCGTCGTGTTTCGGATTGTTGCTTTGGCAAACGATCCATGGCGTGCATTCCGTTTACCCTATCTATGTGGTGATGGTGTTGGTCGGGGTGGTGCGTTCTTTCAACGGTCCTGTGACGCGAGCAATTCTGCCGCAGTTGGTGCCCGACGAACATTTTCCGAATGCGGTTGCCTGGGGCGCAACCGTATTCCAGACGGCGACAATTCTTGGCCCTGCATTCGGCGGAGTGGTGTATGCGGTTTTCCGCGGGCCCGTGGTGGTATATGCAGTGGCCATGGTTTCTGCGATTGCGGCCGCGGGTTTTACGCTCCGGATCCGGTTGCGGGCGAAGGCGCGGCCCAGGGAAGAGATCAACTGGAAAACAGTGCTCGCCGGACTGCGATATATCTGGCGGCAGAAACTGGTGCTGGGATCTATTTCGCTCGATCTGTTTGCGGTGCTGCTGGGCGGCGCGGTAGCGCTGCTTCCGGCGTACGCGCAGGACATACTGAAGACCGGGCCGTGGGGCCTGGGCCTGTTGCGGTGCTCGACAGGGATGGGGGCCGCGGCCATGGCCGTCCTGCTCGCGCACCGGCCGCTCCGAGGAAAGATGGGATCGACGCTGCTGTGGTGCGTGGGCGCGTATGGGGCGTTCACGATTCTGTTCGGGATCTCGCGCAGCCTGCTTTTGTCGATGGTGGCGCTTGCGCTGGTGGGAGCTTCGGACATGGTGAGCGTGATCATCCGCGCGACATTTCTGCAGCTAGGCACGCCGGACGAAATGCGCGGGCGGGTTAATGCGGTGGACATGATTTTCATCGGGTCGTCGAACCAGTTGGGGCAGTTCGAGTCCGGGGCGACGGCGCAATGGTTCGGAACCGTCCCGGCAGTGCTGCTGGGAGGCATCGGGGCGATCGTGGTAACAGGATTGTGGGCCTGGCTGTTCCCAGAGCTGCGCAAAGCAGAGGATGTGGGATCCCTGCAGAACTGATTGCAAGGCCAGTGGGTCGCGGCGCTGGCCGGGGATGGTCAAGAATCCCCAGCCATTTGGTGAGTTGCAATTCGTCTAGCCGCTGCCCGACTGGTGGTGTAGCATGCGCGCCATTGGCGGGGGGCGAGGATCAAATGATCAAGTTTCGATTCGAACTGACGCGGAATGGCGGTCCAGTGACTGTGGCGATACTTTTTTGCCTGCTGGCGGGAAGCGCGAAGACTGCTTTGGGGCAAGGGCAGCATCGAGTGATCATTGATACGGATCCTGGGACCGATGACGCGCTAGCGATTCTGCTGGGACTGAATTCTCCGGAAATTCGCGTGGAGGCCCTGACGATAGTTGCAGGGAACGTGACCGCGGCCGTGGGTTTGGAGAACGCCTTGGGGATTGCGTCGCTGGCGGGGCGCTGCGATTTGCCGGTGGCGAGGGGGGCGCAAGGGCCTTTGCATGGGAAGCTGGTCACCGAGCCGTTCTGGAACGGGCCGAACGGACTAGGGGGCGCGGAGTTACCGGCTTCGCGTTGCAAGGCGGATGGGCGGTTCGGTCCCGATTTGATTATCGAATTGGTGCACCGGTATCCGCACGAAATCACGTTGATTCCGATTGGGCCGGAAACGAATATCGCCCTGGCCGTGCTAAAGGATCCCTCCATCGTGCCGCTGGTGAAGGGAGTGGTGCTGATGGGTGGGTCGATTTCGGGCGGAAACGTGAATGGAGCGGCCGAGTTTAACGTCTTTTGCGATCCGGAAGCTGCGGAGGTGGTGTTTAACGCGGGCTGGCCGGTGACTATGGTGGGTCTGGACGTTACGGAAATCACGCTGATGAAAAATGCGGACGTCCGGAGGCTGGAAGAGAACGCCGGGCCGGAAGCAAAATTCGCCGCGGCGGTGGCGCGGTTTCAGATTGGGCTGTACCAGGGCACGGGGTTCGGAGGCGGAGCCATTCACGATGCGCTAGCAGTGGGGGCGGCAATTGATCCATCGTTTCTGACGACGAAAGCAATGCGCGTGGAAGTGGAAACAGCGGGGCGATTTTCGCGCGGCGAGACGATCGGGAACCGCCACGGGACGGTTGACAAGGTGGTGTTGAACGGCGATCAACTCGAGTCGGTGGGTGTGAACCCCGTCGCCCCCAATGTGAATGTGGCGGTGGCCATCGATTCCGGACGTTTCCTGAAATTCTTTGTTTCGCGCCTGCAGGGGAAATAAAAACGGGCCGCGAGAATCCGCGGCCCCTCGGGAAGTAGCTGCTTACAAGCTACTTCTTATCGTACACCGCCGTGGTGCTCGTCTTATTGCCCTTGGCATCGGTTCCGCTGACGGTGACGGTGCGGGTCTTACCGTCGGCCGAAACCTTGACGGTGCCACTAAGGGTGGCCTTGGCGCCCTTCTTCCCGACCACTTCCAGAGTGTGAGCATCGACGCGCTTATACGACCGCGTGTCGGAGGTTGGATCGCCAGTTACAGGGTAATCTTTGCCGTCGAATTTCCCCGTCCATTCATTGTGGCTGGGCTTGCCGGAGGCATCGACGCCGTCCACGGTGACTTTGATGCTGTCACCCGCAGGCGCGCAAACGACGGTAGTATTTTTCGGTGTCCCAGGGGCGATCTTGGACTTCGCTTCGTTCAACTTCCAGGTGCCCAGATTCGGGTCATCAGCTGCCACGCACACCGTGACAGCAGCGAACAGCGCTGCCAGCAGGGTCAACAGGATCGTTACTCTCTTCATGTGGGTTCCTTTCACGGATTATTTTTTACTTCACAAGCGGCGGGCATCATACACCCGTTTTGGCTGCAACGCCTTGTTTGAACAGAGTTCCATCGGAGACGCTACTAACGCAGGGAGAGTCAGGGCGTGACTTGTTCTCTGGCACCGGGCGAGGTTCACAGATGAGGCCGCGGCGATGTATGCTTGAAGCATGAGCGAAAAAATACGCAAGCCGGACGATGAATGGCGGTCGAAATTGACGGAAGAGCAATATTATGTGACTCGGCAGAAGGGAACTGAGCCCCCGTTCAGCGGCGAGTACGAAGACGCGGACACTGCGGGGACCTACTTGTGCGTCTGCTGCGGGCAGCCGCTGTTCAGCTCAGATGCGAAATATCATTCCGGATCGGGATGGCCGAGCTATTACCAGCCAATCGCGGCCGAGAACGTGCTGATGGAGCATGACGGTTCGCATGGGATGAAACGAACCGAAGTCATGTGCAGCAAGTGCGACGCGCATCTGGGGCATGTATTCGAGGACGGGCCAGAGCCGACGGGGTTGCGATTCTGCATTAACTCTGCTGCGCTGCAGTTGAAGGAAAAGGATTCGGAGAAAAAGGGCTAGAGCGGGAAGAACTGTCAAATCGCAGATTTGAAATTTGAAATAAAGGCAAAGCAAGAGGCGCTTACGGCAGAGATGCCGAAGGCGCAGAGAAAACTGAGGTAAACCTGAAACGAAGCGCAGGGAATCTCCCAGGGGAGATTAGCGCTAGCGGGATTGTTCCAGGTAGAAGCGCAACCTGTCTTGCTCATCGGCGGTGGGAACTAATTCCATCAAGACATGATCGATTTTTTCGACGGCTTCATCCACCAACCGCAAGCGGTCCTCTTCATTGGGCAACACGACGGATGTGGCAACCACGGACATGGCACGGCGAATGTGGTGATTCAACTCTGCAGTGATCGCCATACGTTCGCGAGCGTGAGCAATTTCCTGGCGTTCGGCCTGCAGGGTGAGGAAGAGCCACAAAGCAGCGCCGCCCAGGGCGGCAATCAGGAGATCATCTATCAGAGTCGAACTTTCCAGAATCCCGCGCCAAGAGAAGACCTGGGTCAGGAGGTAGTGCGCAGTGAAGAGCAAAGCCGCAAAAATCGCGACAGAAATTCTGGGGCGCGATACCGACCAGGCGGCCAATTTCGAATCTGACAACATAGCATCCTCCGTCGCCCGGGCCGATTTCGAAAATTGCGGAGAAGCGGGCGCGCGCACATACTAGCATGAGGCAAGGCGCGCGGCTAAGGCGCAAACAAGTGTCACACTGCTCGAGCGACCGCCGCCAGATCCCGCTCAGTGGTCCAGAAAGATCACTTGGGGATGCTGATCGGTGTTGTCGGTCGAGAGCAGGCGAATCTTGCTGGGCGAAACGATATAAAAGGCGAGATTTGCCGGCAGCAAGGCTGTATTGGTCGCGACGATTCCGCGACCTCGGGCGGGGTCGGTAAGTGTGAAGGTCAGACCGGCGGACGCAATCGAATGCGGCGTCCCATCCGCGTCTATTTCATCCACCGTCCCGCTCATGGTGCCGTCACCGCTGAGACTTGAGAGTTGGCCCAGCAAGTTTTTGACATTCATTTCGGCAGTGGCCGAGGCGCTGAGCGTATAGCCACCCTGAATCGAACCTCCCGAAGGCGACAGAGTGAAGGGGGCGCCTGTCTGCGGTTCGATCAGGCCAACTGTCGCGGGTTTATCGCTGCCGATCAAAAAGGCCTGATTGCGGCCGTAGAGATAGGCAGCGGCGACGCGCGAATTCAGATTCGTGAAGCTAGCGCGGCCATCGGGATCTACGGAGTAGGTGCCGCAGAGTGGAGCGGGCGCAGAGTTGACGCCGCCATCGTTCTGGTTGAACACAAAAGATATCGAAGAAGGGCCGACACAGGCGGGGTCCGCGGTCAGCAGGCGACCGACGAAGGCGCTGGCGTTGGCCGTGTCCAGGCCCGTACCGGTGGCGATACTGGGGCCGGCGAGGGCGGCCTGATTAAATTGGATGCTGGGATCTTGCAAAATCATTTCCCCGGCTAGGAGCGGTTGATTCGGATTCGTGGTGGGCGGGGAAGACACGAAGAACAGATCCGTGGGCGAAACGAAATAGAAAACGTACTGCAGCGTTAGCTGCGGGCTGCCGGGAACAGCAAATATGAACTGGGCATTGCCGCGGCCTGCTGCGTTGGTCACCCCGAAATTTCCGGAAAGTTGATTCGAGGGGTTGAATGCGCCTTCGTCGTTGAAATCTACCAGGCCGGGGGAGAAAGTTTGACTTCCATCGGCGTGCAAAAACCCCACAAGAGCGGAGGGCGTCCCATCGTGATCGCGCCCGGTGAAAGCAAAGGCATAGTTACCGCTGAAGTTTCCATTGGCGAAATTGGTCCCTGATTGCTGCTTGATAATTCCTTCGCCGCGAGTGGGAATCGGCGGAGGCGTGAGGTTTGACGAGTCGTTTTCGAAGAAGTGGGCATTGCCGTCGGAATCGAAGACCAGTTGATAGGCTGTTGTCAGCTTGACGAGAAGACTGTTCGTGGCTGTCAGCGTCATAGAGCCGCGCCCGTCGTTGCCGAGGGCATAGCTTCCAACCAGTGTGGCCGAGGTAGTGACGCCTGAAATGCGGTCCATGTCTTCGGTGCCGCTGGTGATCGAGCCATTGCCATTTGCGAGAAAGCTTCCGGAGATCAGAACTGGCCCTTGCGCGTCAGAACCTTTGAATAAGAATGTGTAAGAGCCTTTCAGCAAGCTATTGGGATTCGGGGCACCGATACCGACGATGATCGAGAATGGCTTAGATACTGTCTGCACTGGGTTGGTCTCCGAATCGGTCACTTGAATTGTGAAATCGGAGGTATTCACCAGGATGGGCGTGCCGGTGATCTGCCCGGTGTTGGGGTTCAAGGTGAGCCCGGACGGTAGCTGGCCTTGGCTGACGCTCCAGGTGTAAGGAGCGACGCCGCCGGTTACGGCAATGGCGGCGTTGTAAGAAGTGAGGGTCATCCCACCCGGCAGATTAGGAGAAGGAGTAGTGATGACGAGCGGAGGAGGTGGCGAAACCGTGATCGAGAGGGGGCTCGGCGTGCTCGCGATTTGGCCATTGGGTAGCGTCGAGTCCTGGACCGTAGGCGTGAAGTGGAATGTCCCGGCCTGCGTGGGAGTGCCGGAGATGACACCGGCGACCGGATCGAGGACCAGGCCGGGCGGGAGTGTGTTCGCGGGTATGGTCCATCTAAATGGTTTGACTCCGCCAGAGGTGTTGATGCGCGTGCTGTAGGGAATGTTAAGCGTCGCCGGAGACAGAGATCCGGAGGAGGTGATGGAAAGCGGCGGTGCCGGACTGACGGAAATCGAAAATTGCTGGGAAACGACAGGAGTGGGCGAGAGCACATTGTCCGTCACCTGCACAGTGAAGAGCGCAGGATTCGGGCCGGGCCCGGGGCCCGTGGGTCTTCCCACGATTGATCCAGTCGAGTTGAGAGTCAGGCCCTCCGGCAGATTTCCCGAATTCAGTTTGTAGGTGAGGGGCGTGACGCCGCCGGTGACGACAATCTGGAAATTATAAGGCACTCCGTTGGCGCCATTGGGTGGCAAGGGAGTGAGGGCGAACTGAGGCGGCAACACGACGGTAATCGAGATGGTTTGTGTGACACTGGTTTTCTCGGTGGCCATCGCTTCCAACATAACAGTCAGAGCTGCCCCGAGTCCGGTCGGTGCGGTGTAAGTGATGGGGGAGCCCTTCGTGGCGGAAAGAGTGCCGCACCCGTTGCCAGCACAGTTTGATCCCGTAAGAGTCCAGGTGACACCCAGGTTGTTCGGGTCAGGAGCCACGAAGGCGGTAAAGACCTGCTTTCCCCCTTCATCCATCATCTGCGAGAGGTTTGGCTGTACTTCAAGGATGATGGTCGAACCGCCGCCGCCACCGCAACCGGCAATCAGGCAGACGCAGCAGAGAGCGAGTAGGATCGGCAGAGGGAAGCGCCAGCGATTCACGCAGGCGCGCAGGCGCGAAGAAAGGCCTGCTGTGCAAGTCACCGGAATATTTCCGAAGCGGGCATAGTCATTCGACGTCGTCATATCACCTTTGGATTTCTCTTGGAGCCGCCCCGGCTGAGGTCGAATGAACCCCCGAATCGAACCATCGGCGCAATAAGCGAAACAAATTGAATAACAAAACGAGAGGGGTGTGTCAACGCACATCTCCGCAGAGGCCCGCGGGATGGCCGGCAGATATGGTAAGAACCGTAAGAGCGGGGCGCTCGATTGGAATGAGGTGCGGCACTTTCCACCTTCTGGATGCAATCAAGCTAGGCTCTGTTGCCTGCATGGGGAGTGCTCGTGAGGTTCCGGTGTCCGCTTGCGGCCGCGGGGGATTGCGGACCGGGGAGAGAATCCAACGCAAATGCGAGGACGATTCTGAGGGTTTGATATTATCGAGATTGGGAATAGAATTCAGGCATTCGATCCGGGCTTCCGCAAACCCGGGATGGTGACCTGGATGATAAATCCAGAGTCGGAGCAAGGGATTCAAAACCGGGACGAACAACCATGATCAGTTATCTCAAAAACCGCCTCACGAAGTTCCTCCAGCCGCTCGAGCGAACCGCCCTGGGGCCGCTGGAAATCAGCATCATGAATATTCTTTGGGAGCGGGGTGAAAGCAATGTGCGGGAGGTAATGGAACAGCTCGACCGGGGGCTGGCGTACACGACGGTGATGACCACGCTCGATCGCCTGTTCAAGAAGGGCTTGTTGGATCGGCACAAGCTGCACCGGTCGTTCGTGTACTTGCCGAAATATTCGCATCAGGCGTGGCAGGAGAAAAGGGCCGGGGAACTTGTGGCCCACTTTCTGGCGGGGCCAGAGCCCTCGCGCGAATTGTTACTTTCCTGTTTCTTGGATGTGGTCGGCGGACACGACGCGGCGTTGCTGGACGAGTTGGAGAAAAGAATTCGCATAAGACGCAAGGAGCTTTCCGGGCGGAGGGACTCATGATTCTGCCCTATTCCTTGAGACTCTTGTGCCTTTGCCTGTCCTCTTTTTTCTTAATCCATGCGGCGCTGGGAGTAGTGGCATGGCTGGCTGCACCTGCGGCGATCCGGCTGGCGGAAACCAGGAGGCCTCGTTCGGCCGCGCGGCTACTGTTTTTCTTGCGCGTGCTGCCCGCGCTGCTTGCTGCGGCGGTGGTGCTTGGTCTGGGCGTGCCGAGCTACTTGTGGCTGGAACCGCAAGCCACTCAGGAGAGTGTGAGCCTGGCCTGTTGCGCGGCGTGCCTGCTGGGTGCGGCTATCTGGTGCATTTCGATTGCACGGGTTATAGATGGCGCCGTTCGGTCAAGCCGCTACGCGCGGCAGTGCGAACGGGATGGCCGGGAAATTTCCTGGGAGGGCGCGTCCGTTCGAACCAGCGTGCTCGAAGTGGAAACTCCGGTGATTGCAATCGCAGGCGTGTTCCGCCCGCGAGTGCTCGTTTCGCGGAGTGTGATGAGCGCGCTTTCCATGGAGGAGCTAGAGGCGGCGTTGAGGCACGAGGATGCGCATCGCGCTTCGCGCGACAATCTGAAACGATTCATGATTTTGCTGGCGCCGGGAATATTTCCATTGGCGCGCAGTTCCCGAGCGCTCGAGCGCGCCTGGGCGCGCTTTTCCGAATGGGCGGCGGATGACGAGGCGACGCGAGGGGACACACGGACCTGCTTACAGCTCGCGGCAGCGCTGGTTCGCGTCGCGCGGATGGGTGCTGCGCCGCGGCCGTCGGCGTCCGTGACGCCGCTGATCGCCGGTGATCGCGACCTGTCCACGCGCGTGGATCGTTTGTTGCGGAGACAAGTGGCGGCGCCGGCCCCAGTCCGGTGCTGGAACCTGGTCCTGGGCGGCGTGTCTGTGGTTGCGACAGTTTTGGTAGCCGCTGCGATCGAGTGGACCACAGTTCTTCGCGCGGCTCATGAAATCCTCGAACGGCTGATAGGCTGAGAGCAGAGATCCTTCCTTCTAAAGGCTGTGAGAAACCCTGGCGTCAGAAACCATCAGGAATTTCTTGTCGTACTACTTATGGTAGTAGTTGTAGCCCGCCAGTAAGATCCCGCCCACGATAGGCACACCAGAGAGCGAGGGGCGATGGGGAATTCGAAGTGAAAAGTGGACGAATTGGAGTCCTGCTGCTCTCGCTGGGGGTGATTTTTTCAGCATCGCAGGCGCAGCAATTCCGCGGCAGCCTCTTTGGGCAAGTCCTCGATGAGACCGGTGCGAGAGTGGTTGGTGCGAAAATCGCAATTCGGGCCATCGGCTTGACTGCCGAGCAGGAAGCCACCAGCGACAGTCACGGCGAATTCCGGATGGAGGACCTGTCCCCGGGCCCTTATCAGGTGGTGGTTACGGCCACGGGCTTTGCGGACGCCAGCGCCACTGTAGATGTGATTGTTGCCTGGGTGCGGGGTATCACCGTGACAATGAAGCCCCGGCCCGTGCGGCAGACGGTGAATGTGGTGGGACAAGTTTCCTCCATCACCACCGCGCCGATTGATCTTTCAAGCTCTGTCCATGAGAGTGCCGTCTCGGCAAAGGATCTGCAAACCATCCCGCTCGCGGCCCGCAGTTTTGCCAACATCGCCTACCTGGCTCCGGGAACGGAGCCTGTTGAGCCCTCCGACCCGACCAAGGCGCGCATCACGGCCGTCTCGACGGGCGGCAGTTCGGGATTGAACAACGTGCTAGCTGTCGATGGGGGAGACAACTCGGACGATTACATTGGGGGCTTCCTGCAGAATATTTCGCCGGACGCAATCCAGGAGTTTGTCGTCCGCACGGCGCAGATGGACGCAGATACCGGGAACACGACGGCAGGCTCGGTGGTGATTACGACCAAGCGCGGAACGAACGATTGGCACGGCAGCGGCGCGTTCTATGACCGCGAGGCCGCACTGAACGCGCGATTCCCGATTGATAATCCTGCGCCCCATCCCAAACAGCCCTTTTCGCGCCAGAATTATGCGGGAACCCTGGGCGGACCGCTAGTGAAAAACAAGGTGTGGTTTTTTTCGTCCTTCGAGTTTGTTCATGAAGACGCCAGCATCGCCTACAGCAACTTCAGTCAAACGCAGTTCAATGCCTTGGCGCAACTGGCCACGATGGGGCTGATCCCCCAAGTGAACTCGATTCCGGTACCGAGCAGCGAGCCCGTCCCGTTTCGCGATTACCTAGGGACCATGCGGTTCGACTGGGCGCAGTCGGCGCGGTCGCTTTGGTTTCTGCGCGGTGCGCTCGATTCTTACCTGACGCATAACGACCTGGTGCAGCAGGGTTCGCTACCCTCGACCGGCGCGACCTCGCATTCGAATTACTTCAACCTGCTGGCCAGCAATCAATTCACTTTCAGCCCGGCGTGGCAGGGGGCTTTTACGTTTGACGCCAGCCTGCTACATCACACCGAAGCTCGTACTTCGGAGCTGGGGCTGGCGCTAGCGTTTCCGTTCACGACGACTTCGCAGACAACTTCGGGCCTGGAAACTTTCGGCGACAATCAATTCCTCACCGCGATTACGGCCTTCCCGGTATTGCGCAACCAGGAAAAATATCAATTTCGCTACGATCTGACGCACACCATGGGAAGTCACGCGCCGCATTTTGGCGTGAACTTTGTCCACGAGCCAGTGCTGGGCGGCGCGCTGACCGCGACAAAGGAATACTTTGTTCAATTTGCAAACGACCCCTCGTTTTATGTAGGGAATCCGAACCAGTTCACTTCGGATTTCAATTGCGACTTCGTTCCTCCTCCCGGATTACCTCCTGCGAACCCGGCCACGGTGTGCACGCCGAGACCGGCCGGCAATGGGAGTTTCTCGCAAAACGTGCAGCGACTTGGTTTGTACGTCCAGGACTCCTGGCGCATGGCGGAACGATTCACGGTGAACTATGGACTGCGATACGACACGACTTTCGGGCTTTTCAACGCGTCAGGCGTCAGCCAGTTGCAAAACCCCGCGCTGCTGACCTTGAAGGCGCTGGGGATTCCGCTCGTGAGCGGAGCGCCGCATGATTACCGCAAGGCCTTTGCTCCGCGGCTGGGGCTTGCCTATGCGTTGGGGGAATCTGAAAAGACCGTCATCCGCGCCGGCATCGGACTTTACTACGACGATCTGGCGCAAAACGGATGGGTGAACGCGTTCCAGGCGGTGAATTCAACGCCGGGATCATGTGTGCATCCGGGCGATCCGGGTTGCATCTCGGCAGGAGGGTTAGGGGCGCTGATAGACCCGCATTACAGGACTCCGTATGCGCTGCACGTCACCGGGGGGCTACAGCACGCTTTCAATTCGAACTGGATGATGAGCGCGGACTTCACGCACGAAGAGGGCAACCACGCCTACCGGCACTACACCTACACGGCGGGCTTCACGCTGTTTGCGCCGAACCCGGCCAACCAGCCTGATGTGCCGAACATCAATCTCTACCGCAGCGACAATCGCTCGAGCTACAACGGGCTTTCCATCCACTTACAGGGCAATGCTTCGCGCCGCTTCAACCTGATCGCGAACTACACACTGGCCAGCGCGAAGACCTGGGGATGCGTGCTGGGCGAGCTGTTCGATTACGTCAACGGAGTTTGCAATCCACTGCACGCATTCGCGAAGGGCGATTACGGCCCGTCGGGAGAAGATGTGCGGCACCGGCTTGTCTTGGCAGGAACCCTGCACGCGCCGGGCGGATTCGAAATCACGACGCTGACGCAGGCAGAGAGCGCGCGCCCCTTCACGCTGACCACTCCTGTGGACGTCAACGGTTTTGGCGATCCGCTGAATGACCGCGCGATTGTGGATGGCGTACAGACGAGTCTCGATCGGCTCCGCGGAACGCCATACTTTCAGGCGGACCTGCGGGTGGCGCGCCCATTCAAATTCGGCGAGCGCTGGTCGGTAACTCCATTCATCGAGTTCTTCAATCTATTCAACCGCAACAATCCGGGCGCGAATTACGTAACGAATATTGGAGCGCTGCCTGTCAACAGTCAGGCCAACGTCACGGCGTTGTGCCCGACGCCCGCTTGCGACGTGCCTGTAACCAGCCCGAATCAATTGCGCGTTCCCGCGGGAGCCCTGGGAGATTTCTTCGGGCCGGGCACGACCGTGGGAATTCCGTTTGCCGCGCAGATCGGGGCCCGCCTGACGTTCTGACGACGCCTCGCGACGTCATGCGGATAAAACGGCGGCGCCTTCACGAGGACTGAATGGCGGCGCGCCGGCAAAATTGGATTTTGATACTTGCGGTGATCGCGGCCGTGGCATTTCTGTTGCATCGGGTCCTGCAAATCGTCCGGCGATAGTCCGCCGCCTGCCCGGTATTCCGCTGATCTCCATTCGTTTTTCCAGCAAACAAGAATGTTACGGAACGGCCAAGTGTGAGGAGCTTTGTTTGGAAGGGAACTCGCCTTCCCAGCGAGCCACCACGACCGTCGCGAGACAATTCCCGAGGACATTCACGGCGGTGCGCGGCATGTCCATGAGTTGGTCGATGCCGAAGAGAAGGAAAAACGGTTCGATGGGGATGTGGAACTGAGTGGCCGCAGCGAGCACGATTACCAATGAGGCGCGCGCGACTCCGGCTGTCCCTTTGCTGCTCAGGAGCAATGTAAGCATCATGAAAAGCTGCTGCGCGAGGGTGAGGTGCAGTCCAGCGGCCTGCGCCATGAAAATCAGCGCCAGAGATTGGTAGAGACTGGAGCCATCGAGGTTGAAGCTGTAACCGGTGGGCAGCACGAACGCGACGGTTGGGCGCGGAACCCCGAGCGTTTCCATATTCTCCATGGCGCGAGGGAGAGCGGCTTCGGAGCTTGCGGTGGCGAACGCTATGGCCACCGGCTCGGCCACAGCTTTTGCGAACCTCGCCACGGGAACTCTGGCCATGAGCGCGATGGGGAGCAGAACGCCGCAGATAAAAATGATCAACGCGACGTACATCGTGGCCAGCAGTTTCAGAAGCGGGAGCAATATGCCGAGCCCCAGGTGCCCGGTAGCGTATGCAATCGCGCCAAAGACTCCAAGGGGGGCCGCCAGCATCACAAGATTCGTGAACTTGAACATGGTTTCCGACAGGCTCTCAGCCAGGGCGAGCATCGGCCGCCGCTTTGCTTCCGGCACCATCGCCAGCGCCATGCCGAACAGCAGGCTGAAGACAACTACCTGAAGCACCTGGCCTTCCGCCACGGCCTTGGCGAAGTTTTCGGGAAACACGTTCAGGATGAGCTCGCTTGCAGAGTGAGGGACCACGTTCTTAAGGTCTTCTGCGACGACCGGCAACTGAATTCCCACACCCGCGTGGCTCACATTGATGGCTGCGAGGCCGATCAGGATGGCGATCGTCGAGACGATCTCGAAATAGACGACAGCCTTGATGCCCATGCGGCCGACTTTTTTCAAATCCGCGTGGCCGGCGATGCCCACCACGAGTGTGCCGAACAGCAAGGGGGCGATGATGAGCTTGATCAACCGCAGGAAAATAGAGCCGAGAACCTGGAAGTGCGTCGCCGTGGCCGGCGCGTCGTAGCCCAGTTCAGCGCCGGTAGCCATGCCAACAAAAATCCAAGCGGTCAACGAGCGGCGCGCAGCCGCGTAGGCAGCAAGCAGCAGGATGGCAAGCCAGCGCAGGCTTAGGGCCGCGACGGGCATAATCCCCGGACCGGGGCCGGGGGCGAGCAGAGTCAGCGCGGCGGCGGCAAAGATCATCACCAGAAGGGCGATCAAGATTCCGTGGTGGCGCGAGTTATCTGGCATCGTCTTGTTGGCGGCAGAAGTTAAGCCGGATGGAGGCGGGTGTCAATGCCAGTCGACGCATCGTTGGTGCAACTCGGGGAAATATTCCCTGCATCGTAATATCTTCGTGGCGATGCTCCTGCCGTGCGGTTTTCATTTTTCATGATTTTCTAGTATAAAGGTTCGCTCTTTGGAGTCCGGCAAGCCTGCTGGGTCCCCAAATCTGGAGGAGTGCATTGATCGAAGTACAGGATCTGTCTAAGACATACGGGTCGGTGACGGCTGTGGACCATGTCTCGTTCACCGTCAACAAGGGAGAGATTCTGGGTTTTCTCGGGCCGAACGGCGCTGGAAAGACCACCACCATGCGGATCTTGACGGGATACATGCCTGCCACGTCGGGAACCGCGCGCGTCGCCGGGTTTGATGTGTTCAACGACTCGCTCGAGGTTCGCCGTCGGATCGGATACCTTCCGGAAAATCCGCCGCTGTACCCCGACATGACCGTCGAGGCCTATCTGGATTTCGTGACGCGGATAAAGAATGTGCCGGCAGAGAAGCGAGCGGGGCGAATTACGGACGCGCTCCAGAGAACGAATATCTTGGAGAAACGCAAAGAGCTGATCAAGCGGCTCTCGCGCGGGTATAAACAGCGTGTCGGTCTGGCGCAGGCGCTGGTGCACGATCCGGACGTGATTATCCTCGACGAGCCGACCGTTGGCCTGGACCCGAAGCAAATTATCGAGGTGCGCAATTTGATTAAGGGGCTGGCAGGGAATCACACCATAATTCTGTCGACGCACATTTTGCCTGAAGTGAGCATGACCTGCGACCGCGTGGTGATCATCAACAAAGGAAAGATCGCGGCGGTAGACACGCCTCAGAATTTGACCTCGCAGCTCAAGGGCGGCCAGAAAGTGCGGGTGGAAGTGCAGGCGCCGGAAAAACCTTTGCAGGATTTACTGGCGCAGATTCCGGGCACGAGCCGGGTACTTGTGGAGCCGGCGCGCACGGACGGTCATCTGCATGCCACGATTGAAACTGCACATGGAACAGACATCCGCAGCGTGATTGCGGCAAAAATCGCCGAGAAAGGCTGGCCGCTTTACGAACTCCGCGGCGTCAGCTTGAGCCTCGAAGATATTTTCCTCGAGTTGACGACCGACGATGCTGCGCACGCCGAGCCATCGAACTGAAGGAGCCAGAGAGAAGATGCAGAGCCTTTACGCCGTCTATCGCAAGGAACTGGGCCATTACTTCGCATCTCCGATCGCCTATATCTTCATTGGCCTGTTCCTGATTTTGAGTGCATTTTTCTTCAATGTATTCCTGAACTTTTATATCCAGCAATCTTTTCAGGCGCAAATGCAGTCCATGCGGTATGGCATGCCGCCGGAAATGGATGTGCCGGGCCTGGTAATGCGGCAATTTTTCGGCGTGATTTCCACGTTGGTCCTTTTCTTCACGCCGATTTTGACCATGGGGTCTTATGCGGAAGAGCGCAAGCGCGGGACGATGGAACTGCTGATGACTTCGCCGGTTACGGAGTTTCAGATCGTCCTCGGAAAATTCCTAGCATCACTCACCCTGTTCTCCATCATGCTTTTGCCCACCGCGACCTACTTGATTTACATGTTCCTTCACAGCGAGCCGGCGCCGCCGTGGAAGATGATGCTGGCGGGCTATGCGGGAGTGTTACTGCTGGGCGCGGCGCTGCTTTCGCTCGGGTCGTTTATTTCATCGCTCACGGAAAATCAGTTGATCGCCGCGGTGCTAACGTTTGCGGCGTTTCTGATCTTGTGGGTGCTGGATCTGGGACGCAGCGCGGAAAGCGGGCTTGCGGAACTTTTCACATATCTATCAGTAGTCCGACATTACGACGATTTCACCAGAGGCGTGCTCGATACGAGCAGCTTGATTTATTACCTGAGCTTTACTTTTCTTTTCATGTTTTTGACCGTACGCTCAGTGGATTCGATGCGGTGGCGTCGGGCCTAACGGGAATGGTGCGGACTTATCTTGCGGGGAGGAATTCGTAAATGAAGTGGGATCGAGCAGAGTTGGCGCGAACCGGGGCAAGCATCGGAATCGCGCTATTGATTGCCAGCTATGTGTACCACGTCCGGCAGGGCGGCGTCCCCTTGCCCGCCAAGATTCTGCTGATTGCAGGCGGCGTGTTTGTGCTGGCCGCGATCGTGCTGGGTTTCCGTGGAATCCTGAGCTTCTTCTCGCATCGCTCCTCACAGCTCGGAACCAACACCCTGATATTGTCTCTCGCGGTAGTGGCAATCCTGGGCATCTTGAATTTTGCCGGCGCGCGGCATCACAAGCGGTTGGACCTGACTGCTGAAAAACTGTACACGCTTTCGGATCAGACTCAGCGCGTTGTCGGCGGCCTGAAGACGGACGTGAATATTGTGCGCTTCGACAAGACTGCTGACCCAGCCCTCGACGATTTGATGACTGAGTACAAGAACCTCAGCCCGCATTTGAAATTTCAGAACGTGGATCCGCAGAAGCGCCCCGAAGTTGCCAAGGACTATGGCGCGACGCACATGCGAGACGTGATCATCTCCTATGGAGCTAGAAAAGAGCCGCTGCCGCCGGGGCCGCGAGGCGAATTCTCCGAAGAGGACGTCACCAGCGCCATTCTGAAGCTGACGCGCGACACACAAAAGATGGTTTGTTTCGTGACGGGGCATGGGGAAAAATCGCTCTCTGATTCAGAAGCCGCTGGGTATGCACTGGTGGATCAGGGTCTGAAGAAGCAGGCCTACCTCACAAGGACGATCAACCTGGTCACGGACAATGGCGTGCCGGCGGAGTGCAGTGCGGTAGTGATAGCCGGGCCGACGCAGGCATATTTCCCCCAAGAAGGCGAAATGATTGGGAAATACCTTGCAGACGGAGGCAAGTCGCTGATCGAAGTGGACCCGGAGGCGGACCCGAAGCTCGACTCGGTGATGCAAGCGTGGAACATCAAGCTCGGAAATGACCTGGTGATCGACGCGAGCGGCGTGGGGCGGCTTTTCGGGACAGGTCCGGTTGTACCGCTCGTGGTGGACTACGGCCCAAGCCCCATCACCAAGAATCTTCAGGGGGGAATGACGTTTTTCCCGCTGGCGCGCACGGTCGCGGTCGCCGACCGGTCGAAGGCCGATCCGCAAACCATCGCGCTGCTTAATACTTCGCCGCGGAGTTTTACGATTCCCGGCTTGAAGAAAGGTCAGAAGGAAATTTCATTTGATCCAAAGACCGGGACCGCGGGCCCTCTTTCGCTGGGGGTCGCTTCGAGCAGCAAGAAGGGCGACAAGAACACGCGATTGGTGGTGATCGGCGACTCCGATTTCGCCGGCAACCAATGGGTAGGTCTGCAGCACAATGGCGACCTGTTCTTTAATACCATCAACTGGCTGGCAGAAGACGAAAACCTAATATCCATCCGGCCGAAGACAATGGCCAATCGGCGCGTAACTTTGACCGAAGCGCAATCCACTGCGCTCAAGTGGTTCGACCTATTCATCCTGCCGGGCCTCGTGATTTTCTCGGGAATTCTTATTTGGTGGAAGCGGCGGTAGGCACGACCGTCAGAAAACTTCGAACGAAAAGCCATGATCAAGACAACCACATTGCTGGTACTTCTGGGTGCAGTGCTTCTAGGCGCGGCGGTTTATTTTGTTGATGTGAAGCGCGGAGAAAAAGAGAAGGAGAGAGGATTGGCGGGTGAGAGCAAGCCCGCTTTTTCGATTTCTTCGGGCGCAGACATCAATTCCATGACGATTGCGCAGCCGGCCGCTGCCTCCGAACCGGCCATCCACCTGGAAAAGCGCGACGGGGCCTGGTGGATTACCGGACCGATACGGGCGGACGCGAACGATCAGGTGGTGCAGCGTATTGCTACCGGAATCGCAGGGACGCGCGTAACGCAAACGATGCCTGGCACGCCCGACCGCCTGAAGGTATACGGTCTCGACCCGCCTGTTGTCTCGATCGATTTCCAGTTGCAGAATGGGTCGAAGCATTCGCTCAAAATGGGAGGCCCGGATTTCACCGGCACGTCGGTGTATGCAATTTTGGATGGCGCGAGCGACGTGGCGCTGGTCCCGCAGTCGCTTCTTACCAGCGCGACCACAAGTGCCGAAGGATTGCGCAGCCATGCTTTGCTCCATATCTCCGCGGCAGATGTCACGTCATTCGAATTGCAGAACCCCTCGGGTAAGATGATCCTGACCCGCGAAAAAAATGGCTGGAGATTCGACCAACCGGCAGGCGGCGCGGGCGACACGCAGAATGTGGAAGCCTTCTTGAACGCGATTGTGGGCGCGAGTTTTGAGTCCATCGCCAGTGAGACGGCGGACGACCCTGCAAAGTATGGGCTCACAAGACCAGTGATCACTCTGAAGGCCGTGGATGGAAAGGGGAAAGCGGCCACGCTAGTGGTGGGAAGAAAAGACGGAAGGGATTATTTTGCGCGCGACACTTCGCGGCCGATGACCTTCCGCATTGATGACAAGGTCTACACAAGATTGGCGCAGGATTACGCCGGCCTACGAAACAAGAAACTGACCGACTTCGACCCTAATGACGCCAACCGTGTGGAGTTTCACAATGCCAATGGGACAGCGACGTTTACCCGGAAATCGGATAAGGACGAGGAATGGGCGATCGAAGCGCCTGCGGATAAGAAGGGCAAGTCGGCGTCGGTTTGGAATATTTTTAGCCCATTAACGGCGGCGCGCGCTGAGGAGGTGCTCGATCGTGCCAATTCTGCGATCATTGCCAGCCTCGCAAAACCCGCGGTCGAGGTGTTGATCACCGAAAAGTCCGGCCGGAAATTGACGATCGAGGTTTCGAAGGAATCGGGCGATTTTGTTTATGCGCGCACGAGCGACGGCCCGGCTATCTACAAATTGAAGAAGCAGATACTAACCCAGTTGAATTTCAAACCGGACGATTTCGCCTTGTAATGGCCCTGATAGCGTGTCATCAGGGCTGCAATCGCAATTCAAACGTTTTCATGCGGCAGAGCAGCTTGTGGCGAGCACGGATTCCGCGGGCCAGGTGGCCAGGAGCAGAATCTTATCCGTGGTCGCCGACGAATAGATGTAGTAAACGAGCGAGCCACTTTCCACTTCGTAAAACCCACTCCGTTTTGGGTCAGGCGTCACCTTTGCGCCTTCCGACAGCAGATTCCGCAAGGAAGTGACCGCCTCAGCAGGATGGTTTCTGAGGTCTTCAATCTTCACTTCCGGCTCCCAGTGCAATACCATAAAGCCCCCCAGCGGTTGAATTGGTCACTCGCATAGTAATACGGGCTGCCCCAGGGAAAAGTTCCACGAAAAGTGAGTTTCCCCAACCCTATTAGCTAACTGATTAGACGCCCTGAAGACCCGAAAGTCGCAGCATTTTACGGATTTGTATTGGAGCGTTAACCCCTAACTTGTCACTTGCGCGGCCTCACGGAACTTGCCATAGTCCAAAGCTCGGGGGGAAATCAAATCGTGAAGAAGAGACCCAAGAGGGGCGGTCGCTATCGCCGCGACCGCAGACGCAAGCACCGGCACTGGCAGGTGACCGTCTATTACCACGATGGCGAGAAGTTTGCCCGCGTGTATATTGACCGCGAGCGCGCATCGCGTTTTGCCGAACGCCAGAAAAAATCTCCCGTCGTAAAAGCAACGCGGATCATGGAAGTGGACTAACTGCTCCCAACCGCCGCGGCGGCAGCGGCAATGACGCGCAATATCTCACATCTACTTCTTGCCCGAAAATGACCCCGGCCGGGGGCTTGTCCCGTGATGGGCAGCATGCTATAAAAGCAAGAGCGTCGCGAAATCGATTTCGCGCGGGATTCGTATAGTGGTAGTACGCGACCTTGCCAAGGTCGAGGCGAGGGTTCGATTCCCTTATCCCGCTCCATTTTTTCTGGTTTCTCACTCTGGCGAGTTCCGTTGCGCCGTGTTAGAGTCTCCCCGCCCAACCCCCATGCTCGCCTATCTCTGCGGTCCAATCGAGTTTGCTGACGACGGGGGAAAGCTCTGGCGGCGCAAGCTGACGCCTTTCCTTCGCGACCAGCTCGGCCACCACGTGTATGACCCTGCTGAAGATGAGCGTAAAAATCTCTCGGGCGAAGAAGCCGCGCACTTTCGCGAGTGGAAGAAACAGGACCTGGAGCGGTATCGCCGTGCCGTGCGGAAGATCATTGCCTTCGATCTCGATTTGATCGAGCACAAAGCTGACTACCTGATCTGTTATTGGGAAGCAGTCGCCACGCAGAGCGGCGGAACTCCTGCCGAGCTTACCTTTGCGCATCGCAAGGGCATTCCGGTGTATCTCGTCACGCCGCTGCCTGTCGAGCAAATCAGCGGATGGCTTCTGGGGTGTTCGGATCAGGTGTTTTCCTCAATCGAATCGTTGAAGGAATTTCTGGGCGCACGGTTTGCCCGGGAAAAGCAGACGCAGCTCTGGAAAGATTGATTGCGCCCCCGCCGCATGGAAAAAATCATCATCGCTGTGGGCAGCACTCGCCGGCCCAAACTGAATGCCGTCAGGGAAGCGCTGGATCTCATCGCGCCGAGCCTCGACCCTGCATGGGAGTTTGAGATTGCCGGGGTAGAAGTTCCTAGCGGCGTGCGCCACACGCCGTTGACACGCGAAGACATCATGAGGGGAGCGCGGCATCGCGCGGAGGCTTTGCTCCAAATCAAGCACGAAAAAAACCAGCTGTGGGAGTATTTCGTGGGTCTTGAAGGGGGCCTCGACGTGGTACACGAAAACGGAGTGCGGCAAGTATTTCTTGTGAGCTGGGCTTACGTTTCGGACGGCAACGGCCGTGGCGCGTTCGGGCAATCTGGCGCCATAGGGATTCCGGAGCCGCTTGCAATTCGCGTTGTTGATGAAGGCGTGGAACTTTCCGAGGCGATCGACGCGTTCGCGGGCGGCCACGGCATTCGCGACGCGCAAGGAGCCTGGGGTGTGGTCACGCGCAATCTGATCACGCGCCAGGATGCTTTCCGTGTGGCGCTGGTCAACGCATTCGCGCCATTTTACAATCTTGAAATTTATTCGAGCCGTGCGATAAAAGTGCGGTCCTGATTTTCCACACGGCAGTGTGCTAGCCTAAAGGCAGGAGGCCGGAAACAGTGGACATCGTCAAAGGCAATATGGGCTGGATCGAAGTGGTGGTCGGCCCGATGTTTTCGGGCAAGAGCGAAGAGTTGATCCGGCGGCTGCGGCGCGCGGAAATAGGGAGACAGCGCGTGCAGATCTTCAAGCCGGTGATTGACCAGCGCTACACCAAGAATGGAATTGTCTCACACTCCGGTCTCGAGATCGCCTCGGAGCTGGTGCAGTCGGGAGGCGATATTCTGGTGAAGGTCGAGCCGCGCACCGAAGTCATAGGAGTGGACGAAGCACAGTTTCTGGGTGAGTCGGTGGTGGATGCCTGTGTGAAACTCGCAGATCTCGGCAAACGAGTGATTGTGGCAGGGCTCGACACTGATTTCATGGGCCGGCCATTTGAGCCGATCCCTCGGCTGCTGGCCGTGGCTGAGGAAATCACCAAGCTCCTCGCGATTTGCGTGCGCTGCGGCAATCCCGCAGTCCACACCCAGCGGACGGTTGCGTCCGAAGAATTGATCGTGGTTGGCGCCAGCGGAATGTACGAGGCGCGCTGCCGTCGCTGTTTTGAGCCCTTGCTTGCCCACGAGAAAATCGAGGAATTGACGAAAAGCGCGTCCCTACCCCGCAAAGTCCACGCCGCCACCAGCTAGTCTGCAACCTCCCGTTGCGCCCGCGAATCCATATTCACGTGGAGGCCAAAAAGCACTAAAATAGGCACCGGCAAGCTGGTCATGTACGCCCGAACAACTCTCGCGGTCGCATTCGCGCTGACTCTGGCGTTCGCACACGGTGCGAATCTCCCGGATACGTCTCACTTCCGGCTGCCGCTGCCGGGCGCGCCGGATACCAAGCCGCTGTCTGACCCCGCGGCGCAGCCGGATCTTTTTATGGCGGTCACCCAGCATCCCTCGAATCAACCCGCGGATTTGAAACCGCAGTCGCGCATTGAAATAATTCGCTACGTCTCCGGTGAATTTGCCAAGGCTGTGAAACCGCTCCCGGGCGGCAGCAAGGGTTTGAGGATTCCGGTCGGAAAAACGATCCCGGACAGGGAATTGCAGCAGGCGTTGCGCAGCGGGGGCATCGCCGCGAGTCCGGGCGATACCGTACAGATCACCGCCCTCGAGTTCCGTTCCAGGGAAATCGTGATCCAGGTAAATGGCGGGGGGAAAAAGCACTACCATATTCGGGATCACCTGCAGATAGGTGTGGGGGGCGTGCCCACCAGCCAGATTCCACAAGGTGCGGACGCACACTCGAACGAGGGCAATGGCTCGACCCTCTTTCTCGACTATGGGCGCGCGATTCCCGACATGAGCGCGGAAGATTTGATGCACGATCTCGGCCCCTTCCTTGACTTCTCGAAGGAACATTCGGCTGCCGTCAATTGGATTGACACGCTGCCGCCGCAATTCAAGGAAGCAATTAAGGATCGCAAGGCGGTTGAGGGCATGGACCATGAAATGGTCCTCGCTGCACTCGGTAGGCCCGACCACAAAGTGCGCGAGCACACTCCCGAGGGCGAGCAGACCGAGGATTGGATTTACGGGACGCCACCGGCGAAGACAGTGTTCGTGACCTTTTCGGGGGACAAAGTGATCCGCGTAAAGGAATACGACTGACTTTCGTTGACTTTTTTCTCCGAGCGCCCTAGCATCACCCGTTCAGTAGAAAGCCTGCCGGTCGTTTCTTGCCGGTTCTTGTTCACCACAAATCCGGGGAGGACTTATGCCAGTGAAAGTGGGCATCAATGGTTTTGGGCGCATCGGCCGCAACATATTTCGAGCGGCGCTAGGCGATCCTGCCATTGAAATCGTCGCGGTAAACGACATCACGGATTCGATGACACTGGCGCATCTGCTGAAATACGATTCGATCCTCGGCAATCTCCCGAACAAAGTGACGCACACGGACGACACAATTTCCGTGGACGGCAGGAGCTTCAAAGTTTTTCGCGTGAAAGACCCCGCGGAGCTTGACTGGACTTCAGTGGGCGCGACGATTGTTGTGGAATCTACCGGGCTTTTTACAAAAGGCTCGGATGCGCGGAAGCATATACGCGGCCCCGTGAAAAAGGTAATCATCTCTGCGCCTGCGACGGATCCTGACCACACCATGGTGCTCGGTGTGAACGACAAGACCTACGATCCTTCGAAGCATCACGTGGTCTCTAACGCTTCCTGCACCACGAACTGCCTCGCTCCCGTGGCCAAAGTTTTGCAGGATACATTCGGGATTGTTGCCGGGACGATGACCACGGTGCACTCCTACACCAACGACCAGAAATTGCTCGACCTCCCGCACAAAGATCTCCGTCGCGCGCGCGCCGCTGCGCTTTCGATGATTCCCACTTCGACAGGCGCGGCCAAGGCGCTGCATCTGGTGATTCCCGAGCTGAAGGGAAAGCTCGATGGGTTCTCATTGCGCGTGCCGACACCCAACGTCAGCGTGGTGGATCTGACGGTGATGACGGAAAAGCCTGCGACGGTCGAGAGCGTGAACTCTTCGCTCAAGCGCGCGGCTGAAGGGCCGATGAAGGGGATCCTCGATTACACCGAAGAAGAATTGGTGTCCATAGATTTTCGCGGCAATCCGCATTCCTCGATTGTGGATGCCGGTTACACACGCGTGGTGGGCTCGAGTTGCGTGAAGGTGCTTGCGTGGTACGACAATGAGTGGGGGTACTCGTGCCGTTGCCGCGACCTAATTGGGTTCTTTGCCGCAAAGCTCTAGCCCTTGGAAGTCCTGCGCGCCTGGTGCGCCCTCCACATTACGAGCATGAATGAACTTTCCATTCGCGATTTGGAACTTGCAGGAAAGCGCGTATTCATCCGCGTGGATTTCAATGTACCGCTCGACGGTGGCAAAGTAGCCGACGACACGCGCATCCGCGAGACGCTCCCCACACTTCGATTGGCGATGGACCGCGGAGCTCGGCTGGTTCTGGCTTCGCATCTGGGGCGGCCCAGGGGCAAGGTGGATCCGAAATATTCGCTCGCGCCCGTGGCGGCGCGCCTGCGTGAACTGCTCGTCAAACCCGTGGGTTTCGCAGCCGATTGCGTGGGCTCGGAGACTGAGGCGAAAAGCAAGGCACTACGGGACGGAGACGTCTTGTTACTCGAAAATGTCCGTTACCACGCTGAGGAAGAAGCGAACGATGCGGATTTTTCCCGGCAGCTGGCTGCGCTTTGTGACCAACTTTTCGTTTGCGATGCGTTTGGGTCGGCGCATCGCGCGCACGCCTCCGTCGTCGGCATCACAAAATTCGTGAATCAGGCCGCCGCCGGATTGTTGATGGAAAAGGAGCTGGCCTACCTCGGTAAGGCTATTTCGAATCCCGACCATCCATTCGTTGCCGTGCTGGGCGGTGCGAAGGTGTCGGACAAAATGAATGTGATTCATAATCTGATGAAGTTGGCTGATGCCATGCTGATCGGCGGGGCGATGGCATACACATTTCTGAAGGCACAAGGTCTGCCGGTGGGGAAGTCGCTGGTGGAAAACGACAAACTCGATCTTGCGCGTGGTCTGATGGAAGAGGCGCGAGCGCAAGAGTTCCGCTTGCTCCTACCCGTGGATCATGTGCTGGCCGAGTCGCCCTCTTCCCCGGTCACGAAAATTATGGACATCGCGCAGACACCGGACGGCTGGATGGGCCTCGACATCGGCCCGAAAACCGTCGAGGGATTCAACGGGGAAATTTCTAGGGCGCGAACGATTGTATGGAACGGGCCGCTGGGCATGTTTGAAAAGCCGGCATTCTCGCGGGGGACGCTGGACATCGCGCGCGCGGTGGCTGCGGCAACGAAGCAGGGCGCTACCTCGATTGTTGGTGGGGGCGATTCCGTCGCCGCCGTGGAACGGGCGGGCGTCGCTTCGCAGATTTCGCACATCTCGACCGGGGGCGGCGCCTCGCTTGAGTTTCTGGCCGGCGAGAAACTTCCCGGAGTCGAGTCCTTGACGAAAAAGTAGGCCACTAAACAGGGAGCACGCATTGCGCCGTCCCGTGATTGCCGGAAACTGGAAGATGTTCAAGACGCAGAGCGAGACGCGCGCGTTCTTCGCGGGGTTTAACTCTCTCGTGGCTGCCGCTTCGCACTGCGACATTGTCATCGCCCCTCCATTTACGGCGCTGACAGCCGCAGTGGAAGCTGCGCGGGGCAGTGCCATCACCATCGCCGGGCAAAACGCCTATTGGGAGCCGCAGGGCGCGTTCACCGGGGAAGTCTCGATGCGCATGCTCGTCGACGCCGGATGCCGTGGCGTGATAATCGGGCACTCCGAGCGCCGCCAATTTTTCGGTGACACGGACGAGTGGGTGAATCAGAAAGTGAGAGCAGCACTCGAGGCTGGGCTGACGCCCATCGTGTGCGTCGGTGAATCTCTGGCGGAGCGCGAGGGCAACTTGACGCTCGCCGTCCTGAAGCGCCAGTTTGAAGGCGGATTGGCCGCGTTGACCGGTGCGGACTTCTCGCGTATTCTTTTAGCGTACGAACCTGTGTGGGCCATTGGCACGGGGCGCACGGCGACTCCGGATATGGCTGCGGATGCTCACCGCTACCTGCGGGAGCTGGCCGCGGCGCGGTTTACGCCCGAGCGAGCCTCCGCTCTTCGGATCCTCTACGGCGGCAGCGTCAAACCCGACAACATACGGGGATTGATGGCGCAAGTGGAGATTGATGGGGCGCTGGTGGGCGGGGCGAGCCTGGAGCCGCAGTCGTTTGCAGCGATCGTGAATTTTTAGCGCGCGAGTGGGGCTGGGCACCGGGCGCCGCGCGCTTAGGGAGTTGGAAATGCCATCGTGGGCAAAATGGGGATTGTCGCTGCTGATCGCGATCGGACTGATCTGGATCGGCTGGCGTGCTACGTTTGTTCTGGTCACTTTGCATGTGCTGGTCTGCTTTGTGTTGATCATCGTGATTATGCTGCAAAGTGGCAACGCTGCGGACCTCGCGGGCGCATTCGGGGGAGCTGGGAGCCAAACGGCATTCGGTCCTCGTGGCGCTGCGTCGTTTCTCTCTCGCGCCACTACCTGGTGTGCAATCGTTTTCATGATGACTTCGCTCACGCTCTCTGTGAAGCGCTCGCCGGCTGACGCGACCACAAGCACCGGCTCGATCCTTGAGCAGACGCAAAAGCAGGCTCCGGCACCGGCGAAAACGACCCCCGCAGTCCCGAATCAGATTCCGATTCAGCCGGGTCAGACTCCGGTGGCACCGCCGGCGCAAAGCGCGCCCCCAAAGAAGTAACTACCTGGAGTTTGATTCCTGTTCAGGGGATTTTGTTGCGAAGCAGAACTTTGAGTGGTTTGATGGTGGCAGTGCTCAGTATCTAGCGTTTACTCGAGGCGGTCGTGGCGGAACTGGCAGACGCACCAGCTTGAGGGGCTGGCGGTAGCAATACCGTGGTGGTTCGAATCCACTCGACCGCACCACCCCTTCCGACCGGGAAGGGTTGGCCCGAGCAAACATCGTGAGCAGAGGGACGCCGCACGGTTGATCAATGCATTCTCCTTTTTCGTTTCTGGTATTCCATCCTCCAATTTACCGAACTCGATGCGTGAGAATTTTTTCGCACATTCGGCCTTGAAATTCGGCAGCGCTTATATATGATGACCTGTTTTGATTTGGGCGCACAGATCAATCAGATGCTCTTGCATTTTTTAAGTCAGGGAGGGGCGATGCGGATCAGGAAGGACAACAAAGGTTCTGCAGCACCAGCAGCCATGCTGGCACTCCTTCTGGTCATTCTGGTAGTGGCTACCGTTTACATGTTTGTCTCCCAGCTGTATCCTGCGCCGCCTGCGATCACTTCGGTCGGCGCGGCGATGGATCACCAATACGACCGGACGTTGTATGTCACCGGGATTGTGTTCGTTCTTTCGCAACTGGGCCTGGCATTCGCCGTCTTTCGATTCCGCGACCATGGCCAGCAGGCGCATTTCACGCGCGGCAATAACACTCTTGAAGTCCTCTGGACCTCCGCGACGATCATTCTGTTCCTTGGTCTGGGGTTCCTTGGGCGCAAGGCCTGGGCCGAAACGCGCTTCACCGATCCAGCAGCGAATGCCATTCACGTGGAAGTGACGACAAACCAATTTGTCTTCAACTTCCGCTATCCGGGCCCGGATGGCAAGTTCGGCAAGCTGGATCCCAAGCAAATCAGCCCGTCCACGGGAAATCCGGTGGGCATTGATCCCAATGACCCGGCGGGTAAAGACGATATCGTGGTGCCGACCCTCACCGTCCCGGTGAACCACCAGGTGGAGCTGCTGATTCGCTCACAGGACGTGATCCACAATTTCTTCGTGCGTGAACTGCGCCTGCAGCAGGATGCGGTGCCGGGCATGGTGATCCCGATCCATTTCACGGCGGAGCAGATCGGGCAGTATGAAATCGTGTGTACGCAATTGTGCGGTCTGGGTCATTCGCGCATGCACAGCTATCTGAACGTCGTATCCGATTCCGACTACGAGAACTTCCTCAAGCAGCAGGCGGCCGGCCAGTGATGGCGACCCCAGTGCCAGGAGGCCACGCATGAGTTCGCACGCCCAATCAGCGCACGCAGCGCCGACGGGCTTCATCAGCAAGTACATTTTCAGCACCGACCACAAAGTGATTGGCATCCAGTATTTTCTGTTGGCGCTCACGGCGGTGGTGGTGGGGATCGTGCTCTCGCTCCTGATGCGGTTCCACCTGGTATGGCCCAACGCGCATCTGCCGTTTGTGAGCGGCGGGATGATGACGCAGGAGCAATATCTAGCGCTTGTGACCATGCATGGCACGATCATGGTTTTCTTCGTGCTGACCACGGCGCCGCAGGGCGGCTTCGGCAACTATTTTTTGCCTATTCAGATTGGCGCGCCGGACATGGCGTTCCCGCGTCTCAACATGCTTTCCTTTTGGGTCACTTTCCTTGCGTTCGTTGCCATCATCGCTGCGTTCGTGGTCCCTGGTGGGGCACCGATCAGCGGCTGGACAGGTTACACGCCGTTGAGCGGCATCGGCGAAGTGACCGGGCCGGGCGAGGGCTGGGGTCAGACGTTGTGGATCATCAGCATTTCGCTGTTCTGCCTGGCATCCCTGTTGGGCGCGTTGAATTTCATCGCTACGCTGATTGATATGCGCGCGCCGGGCATGACGCTGATGCGCATGCCGCTTACCTGTTGGGGTTGGTTCGTCACTGCGATACTCGGATTGTTGGCTTTCGGCGTGCTTCTCGCAGGAGGTATTCTGCTGCTGTTGGATCGTTCTGCGGGGACGAGCTTTTTCTTGCCTTATGGTCTGGTGATCAACGATCAATTGCAGAATCACAGCGGCGGGTCGCCGCTCCTTTGGCAGCACTTGTTCTGGTTCTTCGGCCATCCGGAAGTTTATATCGCGATTTTGCCCGGGATGGGCGTGGCCTCGCACATCCTATCCACGTTTGCGCGCAAGCCCGTGTACGGCTATCGTGCAATGGCCATGGCTATTTGCGCCATCGGCTTTCTCGGGTTTATGGTTTGGGGCCATCACATGTTCGTCAGTGGCATGAGCCCCTATTCAGGATTTGCCTTCTCAGTGCTCACCATGTCGATCGGCGTGCCTTCAGCGATCAAAACGTTCAACTGGCTCGGCACCCTGTGGGGCGCCAAGATTCAATTCAAGACGCCGATGCTGTTTGCACTTGGCTTTGTGTCTCTGTTCGTAAGCGGCGGACTTTCCGGCCTATTCCTTGCACAACCGGCGGTGGACAACCTGCTCCATGCCACCTACTACGTGGTTGCGCACTTCCATCTGGTGATGGGAGTGGCGGCAATCTTCGGAATCTTCGCTGCCACCTATTTCTGGTATCCGAAAATGTTTGGGCGGATGATGAGCGAGCCGCTGGGGAAAATTCATTTCTGGCTCACATTCGTGGGCACCTACTGCATTTTCATGCCCATGCACTTCGTCGGAATTGCCGGGGGGATTCGCCGCTATGCGGATGCTTCGGCAGTCGCTTACCTTCAGAAGTTGCAGCCACTGCATGAATTCATGACCATCGCCGCCTTCATCACCGCGGCAGCGCAACTTATTTTCATTTTCAATTTTTTCTGGAGCCTGAAATTCGGCGCCAAGGCCTCGAAAAATCCCTGGGATGCCACCTCGCTTGAATGGATCACCGATTCGCCCCCGCCGCTGGATAATTTCGGGGGTAATTTCCCAAGCGTCTATCGCGGCCCCTATGAATTCAGCGTTCCCGGTGCGAAAGAGGATTTTATTCCCCAGAATCTGCCGCCGGCGCAAGTGGCGCGCACCAGATAAGAACTCGGCCACGAGCGGCTTAGGAGTGATGGAGTGGCGGGCACGACGTACACAGAAGTTGTCGAAGTAATTGACGCTGGGAGAGGTGGCGGCGGAACTCCGTCCGACGGCGGCGGCGGTGGCGGACAGGGAAGCGGCCCATCGGCGTCTGGAGCTGTGCCGCAACGAACGTATGTGACCGGGATGCTCGTCGGACTGGGCGGCGTCCTGATGTTCTTTATGGCACTGGTGAGCGCCTACATCGTGCGCAAAGGCATGCCGAACGCGACATGGGTGCCACTCGATATCCCCCGCATGCTTTGGCTCAACACTTTGATCCTGGTTGCCAGCAGCTTCACACTGGTGCGTTCGCGTAGCCTTTTCCATGCAGACAATGAAGAAGGATTCCGCTACTGGTGGGGCTGGACGACCGTTCTGGGTGTTTTCTTCCTCGTCGGCCAAGTAATCGCCTGGCGGCAACTTGTCGCGGCGGGAATTTATCTGCAATCGAATCCGAGCAGCAGTTTTTTCTACGTCTTCACCGCCGCGCACGGTCTGCACCTGGTGGGCGGTGTACTGGCTCTACTGTCGGTTGCTTTCCGCCCAACGCATCGCTTGACGCGCGGGACGGCTACCGAAGTCGTTTCCATCTACTGGCACTTTATGGATGGCTTGTGGGTTTTTCTATTTCTACTTCTCCTTCTGGGACGGTGAAAAGTGAGCGATACCGAACTCGAGGGCATAGTCGAGTCACCCTGGTCAGGCGGCGCATCCCCATTTGCCGTGAATTCAAAAAAGCTGGGGATGTGGCTGTTTATTGTTTCGGACTCGCTGACCTTCTCGGCTTTGCTCATCAGCTACGCCTATGTGCGGCTGGAAACGCCGGACTGGCCTCGGCCGTTTGAAATTTGGCCCGCCATCGCCAAATCTTCGTTCATGACCCTGGTGCTTCTGTCGAGCAGCTTGACGATGGTGTTTGGAGTCTCCGCCGCGCACAAAGGAGAGGTGAAAAAGGCTGTGCGCTATTTGCTGGCTACGATGGCGTTCGGGTTGGCCTTCGTGCTGATCCATGCGACGGAGTGGTACACACTCATCGTGGAAGAGCATGTCACGCCGTGGTCAAATCCCTGGGGGACCCCGCTGTTCGGAGGCACGTTCTTCGGGCTTACCGGGCTGCACATGCTTCACGTCACCATCGGCGTCGCTTATCTCGGGGTGATTGCCTGGGGATATAACAAGGGAAAATGGACAGCGGACCACGTGGAAGTGAGTGGCTTGTACTGGCACTTTGTCGACCTCGTCTGGATGTTCATTTTCCCGATGGTTTATTTGTTGAGCGTGAATCCAAAGTAACCAGGAGCAAGCGAAACGATGAGCGCACACGGGCACGCGGATGTCGCCGACGGGCATGACGTAGGAAGCACCAAGCTTTTCGTGTGGGTTTGGGTCTGGCTGTTGCTTCTCACCGCGCTTGAGGTCTTTCTGGCCTACGAGCGGCTGGAAGTGCACCTGATGATCACGATTTTGGTGGGGTTGTCTCTGATCAAGTCCGCGCTAATCATGTCCTACTTCATGCACCTGCGCTTCGAGCGCTTGGGACTTGTCCTGCTGCTCATCCCTGCCATGGTATTCTGCATTTGCGTGATGCTGGTTGTATTTTTCCCGGATAGCATTCGGCTGATGAATTTGAGGCCGCCGCAGTAAGCGAAAATTGGCCTGGAGAGGCAAATTGAAGAAGAGACTGATCCTCGGCCTTGCCGCTTTGATCTCGGGCACCCTCGCGCTATTGTTTCTCATCGCGCCTTACGCTGCGGCGCAAGGCTGCGCTATGTGCTATCAGAATGCTTCCGCATCCGGCGCGCAGGGCCGGGAGGCGCTGCGCCATGGCGTATTGGTGCTCTTGTTGCCTACGCTGAGCCTCTTCATCGGAATCCTCGCCCTGATCTATCGCCGCCGTAACGTCGCCCGCTAATCTGTGATTGACTTCTATTAACTTTCGCATCGCAAGGGAGAGTCGAAGACCCACCCCCACGATGCAGTAGACTATTGCCCGTGCGGCTTGTGCAGATTGGTGCAAACGGAGATGGCGGTGTTGGGATCCACGGCGCTGCCGCCTTGCTCGACGTGCTGTATCTTTCCTTCCTTGTCCACCACGATTGTGGTGCGCTCCGCCAATTTGAACTTGCTGCCCTTGATATCATAGGGCTTCAAGATTCCGTAAGCGGTCAGAACTTCCTTGTCCATATCGCTCAGCAGAGGGAAAGTAACGCCGATTTTCTCGGCAAAGGCGGCGTTGGCGGCGGGACTGTCTAGACTAATTCCGAGGACGACGGTGTCGCTTGCTTCAAGTTTGGCCAAATCAGCCTGATAGGCCTGAAGTTCCTTCGTTCAACCACCTGTGAATGCCAGGACATAGAAGGCCAGGATGACGTTTTTCTTGCCGCGAAAATCGCTCAGCTTCACCTGATCCCATTTGTTGCTGGTGAGGGTGAAGTCCGGCGCAACGTCGCCCACCTTCAGACTCGTCTTGGCGATGGCCTGATCCTGTGCCGCGGCGGAAAATTCGCCCGCCAACGTCAGCAACAGAGCCAGGCCCGTGAATGCCGTGACGATCCGCTTCATTCGGCTCTCCTTGAATTAATTTCGTTTCCTGCAGGGAGAGTATACCTGCGAATTCTCCTCCCTTTCTTATCTTTGACGCGTTCATTGCGGATTTAGCTTCCCCCACCATGTGCATTCCCTATAATCCGAGGGTTGTACCGGAGCGCACATCAAATGTTTTCTGACCGCACGAATTGGAATCTGGATACGAACCGACTGAGCCGCGCGCTCACGGAACATCGCGCATCGGGGAAGCCGCTCCTCGATCTTACCGCGTCGAACCCGACAGAGTGCGGATTCGAATATGATGAATTGGCCATCCAGCGCGCGCTCGCTGCCCCAGAAGCGCTACGGTACGAACCCAATCCGAAGGGCCGGCGCGTGGCCCGTCAGGATGTGGCCGCGTACTATGCCGGCCGCGGCGATGAAGTGTCGGTTGACGACTTGATTCTTACAGTGAGCACCAGCGAGGCTTATTCCTTCGTTTTTCGTACGCTGTGTAATCCCGGCGACGAAATTTTGATTCCAGCTCCCAGCTATCCGCTCTTCAGCTTCCTGGCGGACATTCAAGACGTGAAGCTCGTTCGCTATCCGCTTCTTTATGACCACGGCTGGCAAATTGATTTCCACGCACTTGAGCAAGCGGTCACTGCACGGGCGCGCGGTGTGATTGTCGTGAATCCGAATAATCCCACGGGGCATTTTTGCAGGCCGGAGGATGTAGACAGGCTCAATCAGATTTGTTCTCCGCGCGGCATGGCTATCATCGCCGATGAGGTTTTCTTGGATTTTTCGCTGGATTCAAGCCATCCAACCAGCTTCGCATCAAATGCGGGAGCCGTGACCTTCACGATGAGTGGCCTTTCAAAAATTTCAGGTCTGCCGCAGATGAAAGCCGCATGGCTTCTTACTACGGGCCCCGCAGAAATGAAATCACAAGCGCTTGCGCGGCTGGACGTGATTGCCGATGCTTTCCTTTCCATGAATGCGCCCGTGCAACTAGCAATACCTGCATTCTTGGATATGCGTCGGGCGTTCCAGGAGCAGTGGATGGCTCGCGTGCGAAAAAACTTGACCGAACTTGACCGCCAGTGTGCAGCTCAGAAATCCTGCAGTCGCTTACGCGTGGAGGGCGGATGGTACGCCGTCCTGCGCGTGCCCGCAACGTGTCCGGATGAGGAGCTTGCGATCGATCTGTTGAAAGCAAAAGGCGTTTATGTCCATCCGGGGCACTTCTATGATTTCCCCGCCGATGGTTACTTGATTGTGAGCCTGATTACACCGGAAAGGGATTTCGCTGAAGGAGCCAGGCTGCTTTCTTCTATGTTCTGACGCCGACCGGCGCGATTCGCAAGGGCCGCGTCGGCAAAACTACCGCAGCCGGCCGGGCGGATCCGCAGTCTCGGGCATATCGAGATGCGCGGACGAGCCGGGGGTGTCGGGGAGTCTTGAAGGAGGCAATTGTGGGATGCCGATTCCACGATTCATCTCCAGATGATCCTTGGCGCATGGGGGACAGTAGCACTTCCCGGTTTCTTCATCGCGCTGGCTGGCAAGCTCGTAGCAGCCGTGGATGCAATCGCAATATCCAGTCGTGGAAGCAGTCTTAATTGGCACCAATCCCATTCGGCGTCCCTCCAACTCCGCATACTACCTGCACAGGAATATTCACGCAAGGCGATCAGATGCGGGCAAAAGCTGAATTCATGCGCAGGGGGCCAAAAATCTACGCGTGTTCGAGCTGCGTTAGGCGGAAGGGATCACCGATTTTCTCGTGCAGCGCGATCCACAGGCTGTCCGGCTGAGACAGGAAAACCTCCACGACGCGCGGATCGAATTGCCGTCCTGAAAAGCGGCGAATCTCATCGCGAGCGGCCGAAATCGGCAACGCCTTGCGGTACGGCCGGTCGGAAATCATGGCGTCAAGCGTGTCCGCCACCGCGAATATTCTGGCACCCACCGGAATCTGCTCGCCACGCAATCCGCGCGGATACCCGGAGCCATCGTAGCATTCCTGGTGCGCAAGAACGATCTCAGCAGCTTCCTTCAGAAAAGGAATCCGCTGCAGCACGGCGAAGCCGATGTCGCAATGCCGCCGCATGATCTCGCGCTCTTCGGCGGTCAGCGGGCCGGGCTTGCGTAGAATCTGATCGGGGACTCCCATTTTGCCGATGTCGTGCAAAAAAGCGCCACGGGCGATATGCCGCAACAAGCCCTTGTCCACGCCCATGGCTTTGGCGATGGTGATGGTAAACGCCGTGACGCGCTGACAGTGGCCTTCGGTCTCCGCATCCTTCGCATCCAGCGCGCCACCCAGCGCTTCAAGAGTGTAGTCGTAAGATTGCTCGAGATCCTGCAGAGCAATAGAAAGTTGCTGAGTGCGCTCTGCGACCAGATGTTCCAGGTCACTCTGATAGCTACGGTTCTCCAGCACCAGCCGGCGATGCTCGAGCGCCCGTCGGACGCTCAGGTGGAGTTGATCCTTCTCAAATGGCTTTAGGATATAGTCATAGGCTCCGGACCGAATGGCTTCCAGCGCGATGGATATGTCGTGCATCGCAGTGACCATGATCACGGGCACATCCGGGTCGAAATTTCGCAGTTCTCCGAGCAGCCTCAAACCATCCATTTCCGGCATCACGATATCGCTCAACACCAGATCAAAGGTGTCATTGCGGAAGGCTTCCAGAGCCAGGCGCCCGTTCGAGCGCACCGTGCATTGATAGCCCTGAGCATCGAGCAACGTGGAGACAACCTCGCGGATCGCCTCCTCGTCATCCACCACTAGTACTTTCTCTTTGTCCACAATGGGGCACTCCCGCGAAACCATTATATGCCAGGGCACAGGCCTCTCGGGGGCTTGTTGCCCTATGTTTAACGCGCGTGCTAGTTTTCATAATGGCGTTCCCGTACCCCCAATTTCATTTTGATGCGTTCGCTAACGGCTCGCGCCCCTGAGGCAGCGCCCCATGGCATTCGTCTCCAACCCGGGCTTTCTTGCGGTTGCCTTTATCGAGGCCTCCGCTGCATTCATTCTTCTCGTTCTCTATTGGTTACTGGCGCCGGGTTTCCCCGCGCGTTTTTTCCGGATTTGGATGGCCGGTTGGACGATCTACATTACCCTGGGCGGGTTGCGGATTTATTCCCTCTGGCGAGGCGGATCGGACGATCCCCACTTCGCTCCGGTCCTCTCCTCGCTTACTGCGGCCCTATTTTTCGCAGCCATTCTTCAATGCGCCGGGCAGGGAAGGAGGCTGAACTGGTTGTGGCCGCTGATTGCGATCTCGGCCTGCGCGGTGCTTGCGCTTAGTTCGGTGGCAAAGGTGCCGGGAGCAGCGATGTGGGCGGAGTCGATGTTTGGATCTGCCCTCTACCTCATCGCCGGCTGGGTACTGTGGAGATCGCATTCTCAGCATCACGGTTTCGGTTGGAAGCTGCTCGCCGGGGCCCTGCTCCTTCGAGGCCTGCACGGATTGGATCGCCCCGATTGGCCCGCGCAGGCGTTTGGACTGTTCCGCGTTTCGTTGAATGGATTGTTCGGAATTGCCATGGGCATTGCCATGGCCGTCCTGGTTCTGGAGGCTGGGCGTGCACGCACGGAAGATCTCAACGAGAAATTGCGGCGCCTGGCGCTGATCACGGCCGAGGCCACGCAATCTCTGCGGATTCATGATGCACTCGAAGGTGTGCTGCAACATCTGGTCCAAAGCTTCAATGCCAGCCACGGCCTTGTGTTCCTCCTCGAAGGTCAAGGAGACTCTTCGTCGCTTGTGATGCGCGCGTCAGTAGGATTTGGCGATCCATTTCGGAAGCGCAACGCGCGCGTCTCTCCGCAAGAGAGTTGGGCGCGAAAAGTGTTGCTGCAGGAAACGCCCTTTGTTGCCTATGCTTCCACGGACGATCCAGCCGTGCGGCAGTGGATGGAGACGGAAAGACTCGCAGCGCTGGTCCTCGTCCGTGTTCCCGGCAAAGACCGATCGCTCGGATTGCTGGGCATAGGCTCAAACGCGCAGCGAATATTTGAGACTGATGAAATACACTTCCTCGTGAACGTGGCAAATCTTCTGGGGCTCACGGCGCAGAACGTCGCGCTCTTCGAAATAGCAGCCACCTCGCGCAGACAGTGGCTCGACACGTTTGATTCCATTGGCGACCTGATCGTAGTGCATGGCCCTGATGGCCGCATCCTGCGGGCGAATCGGGCGCTTGCCTGGCATTTGGGCGTCGAGCCCGCATCGCTCGAAGGGCAAGCGCTACGTGACTTGCTCACGCAAGGCTTGCCACGCTGGAATTCTTGTCCCTATTGTGAAGGCGCGGCCGGCAAGCCGGAAGAAGTTGATCCATCTTTCGGCGGACACTTTCTGGTGACCAATTCCAATTTTCACGATTCCGAGGGCAACCGCCTCGGCACCATTCACGTCCTCAAGGACTACACTGAACGGCGCCAGGCCGAAAATAAGTTCCGCATGCTTTTTGAGAACGTCCAGGAAGGGATTTTTATTTCGACGCCCGAGGGTCGTTTCCTTGATTTCAACAAGGTTTTCATGGAATTTGTCGGCTATGACAGCCGTGACGAACTGATGCGCGAAGACATTCCCGCCACCTTTTACGTGGACCCTCTAGAGCGCGAACGCCTAAAGCGCCTGCTGCGCGAACACGGCCAGGTGAGCGATTTTGAATTTCAATTTCGCCGTCGTGATGGCGAGATTCGTACCGCGCACGAGTCCAGCTTCGCTACCCGTGATGATTCCGGCGCCATCACCGCCTACCAGGGATTCGTCCTCGACGTCACTGCGCGCAAGCACGCGGAAATGGAAATCCGCCGACGCAATCGCGAATTGCTCGCACTAAACTCCATCGCCGAGCTGCTGGGTGAGTCGGGACACCTTGATGACGTGCTCACCCGCGCGCTTGTCAAAGTGGTTGAACTCCTCGTCGTGGACATCGGCGCGCTGTACTTGCTCGATGAAGCAGGGAAGAATATGAAATGCGTTGCCGGTGTTGGCCATCGGTCAGAAGGTGACCGCCCTATTCGCCCGATTGAAATATCCGCTTCATTGATCGAGCAGGTACGCCAGACGCATGCGACGGTGCTTTCCGGATCTGCGCTGGGCACGCCCGAGTACTTGCGCGGCCTGCAGGAAAAGGAAAACGTCCAGGACACGCAAGTGGCCATCCTCTGGTCCAAGGATCGCATCCTCGGAGCGCTCATAGTTGGCTGCCGCTCACGCCGCGAATTCTCCTCGGCCGAGTTGAATCTTCTGGCTGCCATCGCCAACCAGATCGCCGCCACGATTGATAAGTCTGTTCTCCTGGAAGAGACTCGCGAAGCCTATGAAAGCCTGCGCTGCGCACAGGAACAGTTACTCCAGAGCGAAAAAATGGCTGCCGTCGGACAATTGATCTCGGGCGTCGCTCACGAACTGAACAATCCTCTCACCGCCATCCTGGGCTACAGTCAACTTCTCAAGTCCGAAGAGCTGATGAACGCCCGCGGCGCGGACTATCTCGAGAAACTTTACAAGCAAGCGCAGCGCACCCATCGTATCGTGGAAAATTTGTTGAGCTTTGCCCGCCAGCACAAGCCGGAGCGCACCCCGGTAGATCTAAATCAGATTCTCGAAGACACGCTCACGCTACGCGAATACGACATGAACCTCAACAACATCCGCATTCATCGCCAATTCGGGCACAACCTTCCGCCCACGGGCGGCGACTTCCATCAGCTTCAGCAAGTATTTCTGAACATTCTCAACAACGCCGTGGACGCCATCGGAGAAGGAGGCGGGAAGGGCGAGATCTGGGTACGCACCGACGCGGCGGAGAATCGTGTGCGCACAGAAATTACCGACAGTGGCCCCGGCGTGCAGAATCCGCATCGCGTTTTCGATCCCTTCTACACCACGAAACCCGTGGGAAAGGGAACTGGCCTCGGCCTGAGCATCTGCTACGGCATCGTGAAAGAGCACGGCGGAGAAATTCAAGTAAAGAATTCACCGCCGCGAGGCGCCACTTTTTCGATTGTGCTCCCCGTTCTGGCCTCGGAACCGGGGGCGGAGCCGAAGGCTCACCCGCGCGTCCGGGAGACTATCGCTGCGAAGGTTCTCCTCGTGGATGATGAAGAGACCGTTCTCCAACTCGAGCACGAAGTATTACGCGCCCGCGGCGTGACGGTGAAACTCGCACGGAGCGGCAAAGAGGCGAGAGAGCTTTTGCGGAGGGAAACCGTGGATGCCGTTGTGACAGACATGGAAATGATGGGCGAAGTTTCTGCCGTCGCCCTGTATCAATGGATCGAGCAAAATCGTCCGGAGCTTTCCGGACGCATTGTATTCACGGCCTCGAACGCGCGCGAGGGCGAGGCCGGCACTGGCTTCAGGAACTCAGGCCGCCCGGTGGTCCCCAAGCCTTTCGCCATCGAACAATTATGGGAGGCGGTTCAAAAGGTGCTCACCGCGGAAGCATCCACTCCGGTCAGACGTTGAAGTTCGCCCTTCTTCCTGTTCGCGCTGCGAGATTTCCAGGCCCACCATGACCGTTTCCTCAAGCGCCGAAAGGCTCCCCACAAAGTCACTGAGGCGAGCGACCCAGTGCAGCGCCGCCGGCCCCCCCGCGCCACCAGCCCGACAGCCTCCAGGCCTTCTTAGCTACTCCCGGGAATATGTCTTTCCACTGCCTTGGCACTGCAAGTATCATTGAGGGTGGATAGCGTGACAGTGCGTCGATCTTTTTCTTCTACCCGGATGCATGGGTTGTATCGTCTGGCGCCATTCAACTAATCCGATCTCACAAAATGTTCCGTGACTCGTTCAAATGGTTGCTGTTTGAAATAGGCGCCGGCTACTACGCCCGCAAACTGGCCACCGGCCCGGAAGCGGAATTGCGCCGAGAATTTCTTGAACATATGGTGCTGCCTGCAGCTCGGGCGCACGCCCGTGAGACCGCCGGACAGTTTCGCGTCCTCGATGTGGGCTGCGGGCCCGCCCATGTTGCACGCGCTCTGGCCAAACTGGGGTATGACGTTACAGGTATAGATCGCAGCCCACGTTTGCTGCGTATCGCCGGCAGACTGGCGGCGAGGCAGAAAATTCATTTGCGCTTGGAGCGTGCGCCCAGCGATGCTCTTCCGTTTGCCGATGCCACGTTTGACTGCTCCCTTGCCACGGGTGTCATCTACTGGGTCGAACATCACTTGAAAACGTTGCGGGAGATGGTGCGCGTGACGCGGCCGGGCGGGACCATTGTCTCGCTCGACCCGCACGCTTCGATGTCCGCCTCTCGCATGCGGGCTTACTCGGTCAAACACTCCTTGTCGCGCCGCGATGCCCGAAAATTGTCGCGATGGGCCACGGTGGCATCGTTCAACAGGCAGTTCTCTGAACCGGAGTTGCGCCACCTGTTTGAGTCTGCTGGCCTCGTGAATCTGGTGTTCGAGCAGCGGATGGGCGGCATGGCATGGTTTTCGAAGGGGGAAGTCCCAGCGCGCGCCTGAGCTTCGAAGAAACCTGCTATCCTTGAATCGTCATCCAACAAACTTGCGGAGGCAATGGTGAAGCGATTTGCAGTTTTGATTGTCCTGCTGTCGTTCGCAGCGGCCGCGGCAGCTCAACAGCCCGCTTCGCCGCCGAAGTCCGTCGCCCCGCCCCTGCCCTCTGCTTCAGCGCCCGCGGCCACGCCGGCGAACCCTACATTCCTCAAAGCGGCTGATGAAGTGCTAACGCAAATGAGCGAGCTGCTGAACCTGCCGATCAAGCAGCCGCTCAAAAAGAGCCTTCGCACGAAGCGGGAAATCCGTGACTATCTGATTCGCGAGGAAAAAGAAGATCGCACCGAAGCGCAGCGTTACGCCGATAGAAAAGCGCTCGAAGCTTTCGGGCTCATCCCCAAGGATTTTCCGCTCGATTCCTTTATGCTCGACGTGCTCACTGATCAGGTCGCCGGCCTTTACGACCCGAAGGCAAAAGAATTCTACATCGCGGCGTGGATTGCGCCGGAAGAGCAGCGTGCCGTGATGGCTCACGAATTGACTCACGCGCTCGAGGATCAATCTTTCGACATCGATCCCTGGATCAAGGCCGCGCGCCCGAATGACGATGCAGAGCTCGCCCGCCAGTCCGTGAGCGAAGGCTCGGCGCTCGCCGCCATGGTTGACTACACCCTGCATGACCAGGGGGGCACGGTCCGAGACCTGCCCGACATCGCGCCCCTCATCCGCTCCGGTGCCGTGCAAGAAATGGACAAGGACCCAAACCTGGCGAAAGCCCCCGGCTACATTCGCGATGAACTGGTTTTCCCCTATCTTGCCGGAACGACTTTCTCCCAGCAATTCCTGAAGGCTCACAACGGGTGGCAGGATATTGCGCTCATTTTCAAGAATCCTCCGGTTTCAACGCAGCAGATTATTCATCCGGAACTTTACCTTGCCGGCGTGAAACCCGAAAAAGTCGCCTTGCCGAATTGGAAAGGCGTGGTCCCCCCGGATTGGAATTTGCTTGAGGAGAATGTGATGGGAGAATTCGGTCTGGGGGAAATCTTGAAGCAATTTATTGGCCAGGAGCACGCGGACGCGATCTCGCCTGCTTGGGCGGGAGATCGCTACGCGGTCTTCGAAAACTCAAAAACCAAAAGCACCACACTCGTCCTGCGATTGGCTCTCGATAATCCAGACGATGCAGCACGCATGTTCGGCCGATACAGTGAAGCGCTTGAGTTGAAGTACAAGGCGCGCAAAGATCTGTTTCGCCGCCCCAATTTCTTTCAATTTCAGACCGAGACAGGCAGCGTCTATCTTCGGTGCATCGCCACGCAGTGCTTGGTTGTCGAGGGCGCTTCCCGTGAGACTTACGACAAGATCACTCGCGCCATCGATTGGCCGCCCGCACCTGCTCCAGTGGAAACGCCTCTGCTCCATACCACGGTTCAACTTTTGGCTGTGCCAATGCGCTAAACGCCAGGCTCGAATCATTATTTCGCGCTCATTTTTTCAAACACTGGAATACTCAGATCGATATTCCAACCAAATTGCTGGTTGGGAATTCCCTTAAACTTCATGTCGCGGCATCGGAACCCTTGCTTTTCAGCTTTAGATTTTTCCCGTCAAACTGGTAGGTCTGCAGAAAGTTTTTCCGTTCGGGTTCAAAGGGCGCGATCGTGCACGTGTGGCCGGGGACAGCCATATCCACCCGCGTGACTTTGAAATCCTTGTCCACAGTGAGCTGGATCACCCCATTCGAGAAGCTGCAATCGTTTCTATCTCCTGGCTTCTTCATCCGCTTTTTCTCCATCGAGTCCAGATTCCCCTTCTCAGCTGCAGCGAGATTCTCCTCAGCAGGTGGAAACGCATAGAAATTAATTCGCACCCAGGAATACCCCGGAGCATCGCCCCTCGGCTCGAGGGTGGCTATCGCAGTGGATAGGGATCTTGCGGTATCGTCGACGGTGAATGTCGCGGTTGTTTAGAAAGTGCTTGGATCAATCGGGATTGGTCTGGCGAAGGCAATCAGGGCCGCGCAACGCATTCCGGACACGAATCGCAAAGGGTAGCGCACGAGACCGTCCTCTCCGATTTATTTACGGCAGCTCCCAGCGAACATTTTAACGCGTGCGCCCCGCTCGCTCCGGAAATGACTCAGGCCCTTGTTTCACGCGTCAATGCGACAACCCTGATTTTACACACCCGTCTTATGCAGTTTTAAATTGGCAGTCTGCGATTAGTCGTTCAGGGAGACGCCAGCGATCTCGCCCCTGTGTATGATCATCAACGTCTGATCGTCCACCTGCTTCGCACCCGACGCGTGAGCTTTGACGTCCTTTATGCACGCTCCGAGCAGTTCTCGCGGGTTCCAGCGGTGCCTCTCGCCCGCGACAATTGACAATCTCTTTACCCCATATTCATTTCCCGAGGCATCTCCAGCCTCAGAGATTCCGTCCGTGAACAGGACCAGGGAATCTCCTGGGTCGAGCCGTGCACGTTGGATCGCGTATCGGCTGCTTGAAAACATGCCGAGTGGAAGTCCGGTTGCGCCGATTTGCTTTACGCCTTCCCGCTTCACCAGCAACGCAGGCAGGTGCCCGGCGCTCGCAAATTCCAGCTCGCCTGTGTGCGCCGCGGAACCACAAATCAAGGTCGCGTACTGGCCCGCGAATGTGCTTTCGCAAAACACACGGTTCGCCGACTCAATCATGCTCTCCAGTTGCAACTCCGCTCCTGAGCGCGAATCCGACAGGCTGCGAAACATGGCATGCAGGTGGGTCATCAGCAGCGACGCCGCCAACCCTTTGCCGGCCACGTCTCCAAGAAGAAAAATCAACTTTCCGTCGCTGGTCCGCGGCACAATCAAATCGCAATAGTCACCGCTTACGTGTCCGGCGGGAATGTATTCGTAATGGATGTGCCACTCACCGAACCGCACGTCCTTTTCCGGCAGCAATCCGCGCTGGACGGTTGCAGCCAACTCCAGATCACGCTCCAATGCGCGCCGGTCATCCAGGCTCAAGCAATCGAGACACACCTTAACCAAAGGATCCGCAATGATCCGCTGCCTTTCGACCGTCCCTTCGCACACCGTACACACGCCGAATGTACCTTCATCCATACGCTGAATCGCGGTATCCACTTCACCCAGTAATTCCAGATAGGGGCCGGCGGGTGTCACCGGTGCGGCGGCTGCAAGCGCCAGATTCAATTCTTCGCGCCGCTTTTCCAGTTGTTCGCGGATGTATGAATCGCTCACTTGTGCCATCGTTTCTATCTCCTCTCGTGAGGATTGCACCGCCGACGCCAGGCTTCTATCCGTTTCCTGCATCGAATTTCCCCCTTAGATACGCGGCACCAGCTCGACCAGCGAGGCGCGCCGAAAGGAATCCAAGCACTGCACCGCGCCATCACGCTAAGTACCCTCCTCATTGGATTCATTCGAACCCTGGCGCGATTCGGCCTCCGTAACATCGAGCAGGGTACTTCCGGCCTTTCGTTCGAGCCGCGCCAGTCGATGTTCAAATCGCTGACGGCTACGCCGGTAAGGGGAGCCGGCCATGGTTCCCAAGCGATTCGCGCGGCGCAGTTCGGCGAGGGCCCTGCGCGTGACACTCGCAGCGCGATGCGGCTCTAGCGCGTGATGCTCATGGTAAATTGCCAGTTGCTCGTAAGCCTCGAGTCCTTCTTTCGAGCCTCCGAGCAACCCTTCCCACAATTCCCGCGCGTGCGATAGATCTCCCTCGCGCTTTGCCAGTCTCGCGAGCGATTGTCGCGCCGCCCGATCCATCTCCGGCGGCAACTCCGATGCAATCGAGCGCTGATACAGATTCCGAGCGCGCTTGGACTGCCCGCGGCGTTCGCAAATGCGCGACATTCCGTACAGCTCGAACGCATCGATTCGATTCGCGCCTGGCCCATCGTCATCAGGTTCCGCAAGCAGCGAAAGGATGCGCCCTGAAAGCCCCGCGAGTCCCCGCAGATCCATCTGGTTGTGCAGGAACACGGGCACCAACGGCTCGGCCCGACCGCCGCGCACAAAATCAAAGTAGGCTTCTGGGATGAACTCCGACACCACATCCGCCCCGCGATTCCAGCCAAGCACGTGCTTTTCGAGCTCTGCCAAGCGCACCGAGCCCAGACGCAAGCGCCATAGATTTCGCGCCGGGTGCAGCAAGTCCAGGTGTGCAAGTAGCGCCGGCGGACGAATCGCGCGCGTCATCCGATAGCGTGTTTCCAGCAGAGGCCAGTCGAAACATTTCCCGTTGAAAGTCACCAGCACAGGCCGCTCCGCAAGCCGTTCCGCGAGCGCCACCAGAAGCGAATGCTCCTCGCTGTGCTCACGCATGAAAAATTGCTCCACCTGGAGGCCACCTGCATCCCACCATCCGACGCCGACTAGAAACGCAT